>Ga0209358_10001853_pt1 | contig 16483 bp, 28 predicted proteins | sample LauGreFa1BDMLBSN_2_FD_187574 | JGI IMG/M metagenome (GOLD analysis project Ga0209358, IMG submission 187574) | Freshwater lake microbial communities from Lake Michigan, USA - Fa13.BD.MLB.SN (SPAdes) (version 2) | ecosystem: Environmental > Aquatic > Freshwater > Lake | place: Lake Michigan, USA... | reverse complement strand
CTACTTCCAAGCGAGTCTCAGAGTTAAAGGCTCTTAGGCGGCAATTAGGCGGAACAAGAACAAGTAGACCAGTTCATTCCATTGACATTTCTGCGGACGCACATGAGCAAAAAAATGATCCGACCAGATTAGTCTCAAGAGGAAAAAGTTTTAAACAAGAATTAAAGGGAATTCCAAAATCAATCGAAAGGGCTGGCGGGAAGTCTGGAGATATTGTTACTGGTAAACCAACTGCAACAATGGGAAATGAAGATCCTAAAACTGGAAAAGAAAAAAGAGCCAGATTATACCAAAGGCAGTTTGGGGCAAAATTAAATCCAAGAACAGGACTTATGATTGGGAGAGCTAGAATAAAATAAAAACAATCAAAATGTTTATTAATGACGTAAAATAACTATTGGTAGTTATGTTAGAAATAAATATTTTCGCATAAAGAAAATTTTTTAGATGGACCCATTAATCGAGGCTTATATTTTAGATGCCATGAGTAACGACAAAGATTATTCTGAGGACGATTGAAGATGAAAACCTTTAAAGAGTTTATTGTAGAAGCAAAACAAATGAGGGTTCTAAGAACTGCACATTATACTTCTAATGATGCAAAAGGAAGTATAATGCAAGGAGGATTTAAGGATTCCCCATCAACGGGGGCATATCATCCTGATGACAATAAAAGAACAGTTTATACTACCCCATCATCAAGAGCCGGGAATGATTACGGTAGAGCAAGAGTTAATTTAAAAATTGTTAATCCAAAAATAACAACAACAAATTCACCAAAAGAATATCGTAGAAAAGTTAAAGAACTTGTTATGAAACACGATGGACCAGATTTACAACAAAAAGCTCGTGAGATTTCACCAGTACAGCAGTCTAGAAGATCCATTGCATCCGGGGCAAAAGTAGTCAGAGTTCCTGATGCTCACGAAATTGGAGGTCCAAGTGGCCCAAAAGGTTCTTACATTATGGTTGATCGAGACCTTGCTAATAAATCAATATCCAAAAACCCAGAACCAACGTTAAGAGCAAAGGGCAAATCCAGAAGAACTAGGACTCAACCAAAAAGAAAATGAAAACCTTTAAAGAGTTTATTGTAGAGGCCAATCAACCAAAACCAGATGCCCTGAAAACAATTACAAGGAACTGGGAAAAAAAGCACAAAGGTCTAATCGCCCAGGCATCATCCACACCATCCGGTGCGATACGATTACATAATATCTTTGTCCCAAGAGCAAAACAAGGAAAGGGTCTTGGTAGTAGATTTATGAAAGGTCTTGGTCATTATGCAAATAAAACAAAAAAGGATATTCGTCTGAGTCAATCAGCAGAGCCAGGAAAAGAAAGAGATTTAAAACGTTTTTATCGTAAACATGGTTTTAAGAGAGACGAAACCACCTCCGACACCTATGTAAGAAAGGCCCAATGAAGACTTTTAAACAATTCATTTCAGAAGCAAAGTCCCCAGATCCAGATGCACTGCATACGATTACAAAAAATTATGAAAGGAGATACCCTGGAATGAAATTTGTTGTTACCAGGGGTAATTATGGTGATCTTCGAGTGCATTCATTAGAAGTCCCAAAACATCAACGAAGACAAGGAATCGGGTCGAGAGCAATGAAAGGACTAACGAAGTATGCAGATAATACCAACAAAAGAATCACACTCTCTCAACAACCAGAACCGAGATATAAGGGTAAACTACAAAAGTTTTATTCTAATTTTGAATTCAAGCCAAACAAAGGGAGAAACAAAGATTTTACTGTCTCCGATACACACATCAGGAACCCACAATCTCAGAATAATACTCGGAACTCCAATAAGAATAATAATTAGTCTTTTTAAGTATTTCACGAAAATTCATTAGTTTATCTTTGGGTTGACCAATAATCAGATTATACTTTCCATTATTTGTCTGTAATCCATTGATAAAGGTGTCATAGGTTGCACAATCCTCAAAAAACATCCAATTTTCAATTTTGTTATTGTATGTCTCAACCCATTGATCAATAATTTCTTTATTACTTTCATTAATGATGTAAATGATTACATCATAACCATCTTCAATTTCTATCGCATCAATTGAACATTCAATTATTTTATATTTACTTTTCTTAGCAAACGGACAAATAGAAAATCCCCCAAGCTCATCTTGAGCCTGAGAGATATAGTTTATCCATTGTTCGATGTATTTAACCTTGTCCACGATTCAACTTACGACGACTCTTATTTGGCCGAGCAGAATTCTTAGTATTCTTCCCATCCCCTTGACGAGTCTTCTTGGGTCTACCATCAATAATACGACCACCACTTAATGTCTTTTTCATATTTCCTCCACATTCACTAGAGTCTCATCAATCACCCCATCTGCAACTTCTTCACTCAACATCATTAGTTTTTCCCTACACTCATCTTCACTAAGTTCATTATAAAGCAATTCCTTATTGTAGTAAATATTAAACATCAGAGTACCACCATCTTTTCGTGACCAACTCTTACTGCTGGATCAACCATAATTGGAATACCCAATTCCTTTGCATCCAAACAGAAGCCAACGTCCTCACCACAGAAGTCCTCAATTCCATTATCATATTTCTGAAGCTTAGGCCCAAAGACAGGATAGATCATATTCTCAAAAACACCTTTGGCAACCAATACAAAACCAAATCCAACATAATCAGCAGTAAAAGGCTTCTTACGAGCAGCCATTGATTCAAGACTCTCAAAATTCATCATACCACCATTACGAACAAATTCCTCCGCATCATAGATCCAATGAGCCACAGGAGTATTAACCCGATCCTCAGTAGCATAATAACCACTTGTAATAGGATTACACTCAAGACACAATCTTGCTACTTTTTCTTTACGAACATCCAATTCCCAACGACCAATTGAATCCAATTCCTCAATGGTCTTATTTCTTAGTGGAAATTCAGTCTCATCACGAGTATCTTCTTTATCCTCATCAAAGATAGCAGTGTCAATCAATTTCCAGAATAGAAAACTGTTAAAGATAATGTCACTATCAATCCACATCTGATAATCATAATTCAATTGTCCATCCCAAGGAATCTGATACTTACCACGAGTTACATTATACCCAAGACACTTACACCGGGCAAAATTTACCATTGATGAGTAGTCTTGCTGAATTGAAAAACCAGTACCATTAGCAGCCAGATCAAAACATAGCTGCATAAAGTTTTTCATAAAGGAATATGAAATCATTCTACCAGGCAAACAAAATGCAATCACTTTTCCCTTTAGCTTATTCTTTGCCCTTTCCACAAGAGCCCTATGCTCCTCAATCAATCTAGTCGCATCCTCAGTAGAACTCACATAACCTAACTCGTAATTATTATTAATCACTCTAAGTTGATTGCGTGCCTCATTGAAGAAGTGTGCAACATAACCATCATCTGTTCGGAACTCATTAATCTCTTTTGCTCTAACAGTGAATCCTTTTGCCATAAATTTGAACCTCCAAAATTGTAATAAGTTTCATTGGCCCCTTATATAGGTAACTATCTTCCGGTTATAAGTCCATAGATCAGGACCAATAGAAACCCAATGGGAACAAAGATTATTTTCGGATTTCTTATGATCCAACCAGCCAGAATTATTTTCCAGAATGGCCACGACCTATTTGTCATTTTTTTCACGCGGGGATTTTTTTTAAAATAGGGTCCCTTATATTTTTATAGGGAAAGGGGACCCTAGGGGTTGTTTATTTATTATTTCAAAGGGTCGTTTTATGGGGGCCTTATGGGCTTATGGGCTTATGATGGGATTATGGGCTTATTATGGCTTATGATGGGTTATGGGGGCCTTATGGGTTATGGGCTTATTATGGGTTATGGGGCCTTATGGGCTTATGATGGCTTATGGGGCCTTATGGGGGCCTTATGGGGGCCTTATGGGGGGCCTTATGGGCTTATTATCGTCGGTAGGCTACCGGCATAAGATATAAGGCTATACAATTAACTGTCATTTTTACCTGTTAGCTTATACTGTTAATACGGAATACGGCGCATAATACTATCTCACACACATAATACGCATAACTTTATGCTGTTATTATTATTTTTCGACATAAAAAAACCCCCCGCAAGGGGGGGGGGGGCTGGCTCAGCCTCGGGTCACTGCCCACTGCTGGGGCCAAGTTGCCCCCCGATGTTCGGGGGGGCGGGTCCGGTGGAGCGCCACCGCCAGGGCTCGGCGGTGGCGCCGTGGGGCGGCCCGCCAGTTAGGGTCGTTTACCAACTGGCGGATGGTCTCCGCCGTCCGAGCCCCGGACCGGTGCCAAACGGCAGCGATAACGGCCCGTTGACCGCCCTGGCCGCCCTGGCTGGTGATGGTGTAGATCATCGGTGTTTCCGGTTGACTGCCCGACAATCCTACAGCATCGGCAAGCCATCCGCGACCGATCCGCACGGATTGTCAGCGAAACCACTTCTACAGCTGTCCACTTGACAGCCAGGGCCAGCACCAGTAGAATTAACCCAACGGCCACCCTGTTCATTTTTTTCTATAAAATATAAGATTATAATTTAATTAAATATAGCCTTATATTCTTATTTTAAGATATAAAAAACCCCGGTTGATTGCCGGGGCTTTTGTTATATTGCCTGTTGACTTTAGGCTACATTAGCTGGAACATTCACCAGAGTTAAATGTTGCTTTGCCCGTGTAACTTGCACATAACAAAGGTTATCTTCCTGCTCAACTTCCCAGGCTTTCACAGCCCATTTAGAGGGAGAATAGGTGCTCATTCCGAGAGCAAAAACTCGATTCCATTCTCTACCTTTTGACCTATGAATGGTAGAGAGAGTCAAAACCTGTTGAACTTCTCCCTCTTTAGTGTCACCAAACAACCCACGAATGTGAGTCGTAAGTGTAGCGATTGAATCAGAATCATCGCATTCTGACATAAAGACTTCAAGAGTCTTTACTTGATCTTCGATAACCTGACACCGGCTATCGTTGCCTTTCTTTTTATGCTTTTCCATCTCATTTTCTGCCCATTGATTCAACTTAATGGCCAATTCACCGACATTTTTTACACTTTTCCATCGTTGGGCAAGTTTAATTAAACCTTCCCCGATTGACCTACCCTCTACACGGCAAGCCACATTCTGCCTGATAAGGCTATATGCCATCTCCACAAGTGGCTTCGTGAGCCTACAGATAATGGCATCATCTTTACTTGCAAGTTTAGCGATATCTCCCATTTCACACGAATCAACTACACCTTCAGGGGCAGATTCGTGAGCTTCGATATGATTAACCCATTGATTCGCCACCTTAACGATAGCCTTAGGACAACGGAATGTTACCGTCAAGGGTAACTCTTTAGCATTAAACTCCCGTTTGATAATATCCAAACTGTCGGAGTTTGCGCCGGTAAACGCATAGATTGCCTGATGCGGATCACCCACCGCGATTAGGCGCCCTTGCGGTTTTAACATCATTTTAACTAACTCACGGCGCGGCCCGTTTGTATCCTGGGCCTCATCCAACATCACATAATCATATTGCCAAAACTTCATTTTATGAAGGACAGGCATATAAATCATATCCGAAAAGTCAACGATATTTTTAATCTGATTAGATTCTCTCAGCAGCCATTGTGCGGCATCAATTCCGCGCTCGTGAGTATATCCATTAGGCAGAAGATCCCAGATACCATAATTCTCCAACATGTTGAGCCAATTATCATAATCATTCTCAAGGACTGCGCCGATTCCAACCTCTTTAGCCATTGACACGGCTGAGGTAACGAATGGGCGAAGAATTTCATATTCGCCGTTAAAATTATCCATCGCCAGATTGCGGAGCTTATTACCATCAACTTTAACCCTACTGATGGCCCTTCGGATAGCACCAAACCCGAAAGAATGCAACGTTCCAACCTTAACGTTGCTGAGCCCAAGTGGCTCAATTTTAGTAGCAATTTCATTGGAAATTGCCTTATTAAAGGCACAAAAAGCCACTGAACCATTGGTGGCTCGGAGCATAGAAATTAGCGTCGAAGTTTTGCCTGCTCCGGCTACTGCTGACAGGATGATATTGTGCGTAGAGTTAGCAACGGTCGCAACGGCTGCGGCTTGCTGGGGACTGAGTTTTTTCATGAGCCTAGGGGTTTCCCTGATGGTACCTAAAGAGTCTACCACGGAAACGACCGGATGGAGCAGAATCATTTAACTATAATTAAGGCTCACACATTTAATTATATTCATTAAAAAAAAGAGCAGGATGCGCGTTTGATTAGAGTCTAATCATTCTGGGCCATTCTGTCTAGTGGACAGTTCATAAAGTGACCACTAGACAGCCAGGGCCAGCACCTGTAGACTTAACCCAACGGCCACCCTGTTCATTTTTTTCGATAAAATATAAGATTATACAAAAGGGGCAGCATAAGGCTACCCCTAAGTGAATGAGTTATATCAAACTCCCAACTCACCCAGCCTTAAAGCTATCTTATGAGCTGCGATCCTTCGGCCATTCAGGGTAAAGTCCGATCGAAGTTTGCCGTTTTGCATACGCTTAACTTTGCAGCCAAGGATATGCTCAATGGGAGAACTATTCTCCCCTGTATATCCTAGACAATGATATTCTGCCTCCCCGATATTCTTATCGGGATACATTCTGAGATTATCCATCGCAAACTGTTCGACATCTTTACGACGTTGGAAGTTAGCGTCAAAAGTTGAAAGCACAATAATAAAAGCGATGGGAATGTAGGTAGTTTATTGTCATACCTAGGACAATGAATTAGATAGCTTTAAGATTATCAATAGGTACAAATTTGGCCCTCGCAAAACACCAAACAGAGTCATTATTGATATTCTCTACCAAAATATTTTTGGGGCCGTGATAAGCCACGGGCCTGTTAGATCTATACTGAATAAAGTACGGATGATGGATAATATCCAACTTTATATGTGACAATACGGGCATCTTCCCACTTTTATCAACATAGATATAAAAGTTTGGGTTGTCGATGGCCACGGGAAACTCTGTAGACTGCCCGACAATCCTACAGCATCGGCAACCCATCCGCGACCGATCCGCACGGATTGTCAGCGAAACCACTTCTACAGCTGTCCACTTGACAGCCAGGGCCAGCACCTGTAGACTTAACCCAACGGCCACCCTGTTCATTTTTTTCGATAAAATATAAGATTATAATTTAATTAAATATAGCTTTATACAAAAATGTGCGGGTGAAGTATAAAGAACTCCACCCGCTTTTTTGTATCATTCGGTCAGTGTAACACGGGGGTATCTGGTCACATCTTCAACATGTGCGTTCCCCGTTTTTTCTGCTGCTTTCTTTTCCGCTTTCAGAATCTCCTCCATTCTGACGATGTTGTCGTCATAAGTATATTTTTTCCGCTCACATACGGACACCACAGCAAAACCGCCGTTGTATTTTTTGATGCCTTCCGCATCAAGAATACCCATCAACTCCTCTCGGAGTTGATTATAGACAGCATCCGCTGCCTTTTTATTATCACTCGCTGCCATATAGGCCCGAATGATGGTATCAATCTGGTGGTTGTTGTCCATTGTGATCCGGTTGACTGCTCGACAATCCTACAGCATCGGCAACCCATCCGCGACCGATCCGCACGGATTGTCAGCGAAACCACTTCTACAGCTGTCCACTTGACAGCCAGGGCCAGCACCTGTAGACTTAACCCAACGGCCACCCTGTTCATTTTTTTCGATAAAATATAAGATTATACTGTTATTTTAAGATATAAAAAAACCCCGGTTGATTGCCGGGGCTTTTTTCATAACTAGGTCTCACCCATAGTATACTTTATCCGTGGGAGTTCGGGTGATCGTTACACTGCCATCAGGATGATTCACCCGTTTCTCATCCATCCAATATGTAACAAGGGGAAAAGAATGGCCATCCCGGCACATTTGCCTCTCTTTTTCAGTATAATTGTCCCATGCTGTTCTGGTCACCAACTTACGCCCATCAGGCATGAGATAGAACATTTGAGTATAATCTTTCCTGATAATGTCTCGATGCGCTTGAATATGAATTGACAGCCGTTCTTTGGCCCATATTGGCATCTTTTCCTGCCGGGTTGTGGCACCATAAACTTGTTCGTTAATTTCAGCCGATAATTCAGTAGAAGTCGGCTTATGATGTTTGGCGGAAGAAAATACCACATTTGCCCGATACATGAGGAATTCAAGCAGATTCTGAGCGGTAGAGTAGCGCATCGGTGGTGCGGTTGACTGCCCGACAATCCTACAGCATCGGCAACCCATCCGCGACCGATCCGCACGGATTGTCAGCGAATCCACTTCTACAGCTGTCCACTTGACAGCCAGGCCCAGCACCTGTAGACTTAACCCAACGGCAGCCCTGCTCTCTTTTTTCGATAAAATATAAAATATAGAGAAAAGGATAGAATAACTCTACCCCTTCAAATCAATCTTATCAAAAACATTGACTCACAATAAATCTGCCCCAATTATCCCCCAACCACTCAAGAAAATCACCAACATTCTCATTCTTATAGTAAGGATCTATCTGAGCTGGAATGGCAAAATATGCCTTAGAGGATACCGATTCTAGGAAATTAACTAATGCCTGACCATACCTTTGGCCTTGGTTTTTCCGATAATAAACATCGGCATTCACCAGATAATCAGCGAAAGTCATAATAACCAAATAGGTTCTGTTGACCCCTGTATTATGGTCTAGATTGTGCCACTGTGCCTATCAACTGTGCAGGTCGTTAAAGTGGCACACAGAGGCTTCTAGGGGCCGCAGAACGAGTAGACTTAACCCAACGGCCACCCTGTTCTTTTTTTTCGATAAAATATAAAATATAGAGAAAGGGATAGAATAACTCTACCCCATCCAAACAACTTTTATTCTTATTCTGCCTCCTCAATCATAGGACATTTTTTATCACACCAATAATCGGAATATTCTTCCATAATTCTCTCCAATTCTTCATCCTGAGTATAATCCGCCACGATCTCATCGGGATCATTACCCAATACGATATAAATCGCATAAATGCGATTATTTTTGATAACTGCAACGGCAGATTCATCGACACCAGTGATAATATCCACTGCCATTTTACGAGCAGTTCGATCAGAGAAATTCTGATCAATTCTGCACAATTCTCCATCATTGACAGAAAAAATCTTATATCCATTCTCCTGTAGCCTAGACAGAAGAGATGCGACAGGCTTAGACCAATCAAACAACATCGGTTGTATCCGGTTTTGGACTCCCCCACAATACAGGCAGAAACAGCAACGGTCAATCATACATTGTGCCACTTGACAAACTGGTTTTTTTGCTTGACATAATCCACAGAACCTGTAGAATTAACCCAACGGCAGCCCTGTTCTTTTTTTTCTATAAAATATAAAATATAGAGAAAGGGGTAGAATAACTCTACCCCATCCAAACAACTTTTGTTCTTATTGCTTATCTGCCCACTGTTTGATTTTTTCTGTAACCTGATTCAGATTTTTTACGGTGGCTTTTCTGAACTTGGACAGCTGATAATTCTTGCTGATTTGTTCCACCTTATAGTCTGAACCAAAGTGAAACATCGAATACCGAGAATTATGGAAAATATTGTTAATCCAGGTATCTTTAGGATCAAGTGATACCTTTATGATGATGCTTGCCCTTTCTTCACCCCCAAGAGTAGAAAACTCCACATAAACGTGCGGAAAATGTTCTTCAAGGGCTGTTTTGATTTTGGTAGCATCACAAGCATAAAGTTTGGCCACAATAATCAAAAGCGATGGGATTGGATGCCGGTTTTAATAGGATGACCGGCGGAACCTTCCGTTAACTCAATACACCTCAATCACGGCTTTCTGGAGAATACCCCGAGGCTCCAATTCGATGGAATCACCATAATCAAGTGTGGTACACCTAATATTACTCCAACCCAGTTCAGACTTAACCTTCCTGACAATAGCAAGGTTGGTAAGTTTGCCGGTGATAGGGATAGTGCCGCGAAAATAAACGTCGTTTGTCTCACCACCAAACAGCCCATACAGAGTGACGTAAACGGAAGGCATCGGTCGATTGCGTTGGGACCCCTTAATTATTGCATTATTGGCCCAACTAGGCAATCACCTTAGGACACCGATTAAAGTGGCACACAGAGGCTTCTAGGGGCCGCAGAACGAGTAGACTGATCTAACGCTCACCCTGTTCATTTTTTTCGATAAAATATAAGTTTATAAAAAAAGGGCAGCATAGGGCTACCCTTAAAGATTCAACGGGTATTGTTATGTACCCAATGAATAAACTCACCGACATCAATCAGAATAGGAGAGCCATTTTCTGAATCTTCCCAATCACCAGGAATCCCATATTCCGCGATAAACTTATTGTAAAGACTGCAATCAGAAATTGTTGTCACAGCCTCGATGATTGTGCCGTAAGAGAGTTGACCATTGAACTCTTCCTGGAATGCCCAATTAAGGCGATTATATGCCCATTGAGCATCAGTTGTCATAAGAGAGACTTCCATCACTTGATCTCCTGGCTTTTACGTGCCATTTTGACTTGTTGATACTGTTCGGGACTCCAGTATTCAATGAACTTATCTTTTCCTGCTCCAGTATAAGCCTGGCAAGATTCTCCTGCCTTGACATTATACTTATTGCGATCCTTGAAAGAACGGGCCACGGATTGTCTCCAGTAGTGGTTTAGGGCGGTTGTGCCGCCTGACAAGAGTGTAAGCCACCAAAGGCAGCTGCTCACGGTGTCGGTGGACGATTTTATAACTGTCCATTGTGCTTGACTTCCAGGGTCAGAATGACTAGACTCTAAACTAACGGATGCCCTGTTCATTTTTTTCGATAAAATATAAAGTATAAAGAAAGGGGTAGAATAACTCTACCCCATTCAAACATTATTTTACCTATATCACCTCCCAGCCAATGCGAGAGTTTGCCTACCAGTGGTTTGCCGATGTAGGCTGGCATTACTACCAGCATTGGCACCAATTGAGGCACCATTGCCAGCTCCCGCACTCACTCTACGGGAACCAAAGTTACGCTTAGCCACCTCGATTGCGGTAAATTCTTTATGCTCATGAGGATCACGTTCAGCCTTCATTTCATCCAGCCTCTGTCGAACTTTGCTGGCATAAGCCTTGTAAAAATTGGTCTTAAAACCAGTCTTATTGAACTCTTGACCGAGCAAATCTGCCAGGACTTTTTCGCCTTCATAAGCCTTATTACATTCGCTCTTCATAGACTCCAGAAGGAAATCATAATACAACTTAGTCTGAATCTGTTGAGCCTCAGTGCCAATGCACTTAAAAATACTGATTCTGCGACCAGTTGAGTTATCATAATACACATACCCCTTGGCATCATAAAACCTGGCAACTGCACAGAACAGAATAAACTCTGCATCATTGAGTCTACCAGTTCGATTATGCTCCTCTTCCAACACTTGAGGAGTTGTAGCCTCAGCCATTGTTACGCCATACTTAGCGCACAGTTTATCAATCATCGCCGCAGCGGCTGATGATTCGCCCTCAAAATTAGACGACTCTTGCAGCTTGAGCATTGCTGCAATCTTATCAAGAATGGCTTGGCGATCCATTGACGGAATCCCTGACGACCTAAGTAGAATACAGGAGATTCGGCCAGTTTCCCCTGCTAGTGGACGATTTTATAACTGTCCATTGTGCTTGACTTCCAGGGTCAGAATGACTAGACTCTAAACGAACGGATGCCCTGTTCATTTTTTTTGATAAAATATAAATTTATAAAAAAAGGGCAGCATAAGGCTACCCTGTTATTTGAATGGCTTGGATGTTATATGAGATAAGAACGAAAAGTCCTATCCTTATCAACAGCCAGCTTTTCTACCAGTTTCAATGATTAATTAGGGCGGTGTGTAACGAGAGAACGAACATAATAATGCTTATCGACAGCCAGATTTTCCACTGGTTTGTGTCGTCTTGCAACGTTAAAGCGAACTGCCTAAACCTATGCTTTACTCGCAGTTTTAGTGAGCAATTAGGGTGTTCTGTAACAATACAACGAATATACAAGTTCTCATCATCAGCCAGCTTTTCCAGCAGTTTGAGTGAACAATTAGGATGTTGTGCAACATAAGAACGAACAATCCAGTCCACATCATCAGCCAGCTTTTCCAGCAGTTTCAATGAGCAATTAGGGTGTACTGCAACATATAAACGAATACCCCAATACTCATCATCAGCGAACTTTTCCAACTGTTCAACTGAACAATTAGGATCTTTCAGTGTTTGAATTTTTTTATCGAAAGTCAGTTCCATAATTAGAGTGTTTCAGTTGACTTGTGTAGTGTAGCAGGTTTGGGTGAGGTGTTATGTGGCTTGTGCCAGCTCATAAAGTGTCCATAAGACTTGACAAACAATACAGAATGAGTAGACTAGAATAACGGGGAGCCTGACTTATTATTTCCCAATAAACATACAAAAACAGAGCAGAAAATTCTACTCTGTTAAAGTATTTTATTTGATTACCTCACATCACATCAATCGCTTTTTGTGCCCTATCTTCTTGAATCCCCGCACCAACCATAAATTCAAAAAGTGAATCTACATCACCATCTTCTTGACTCAACATATCATCTAAAAGAGCTGATTGAGTATAACGATCTATGTTTCCTTTGCTATCAAAATAAGTATCCTTCATCATTTGTTTAGCATAGGACTTAAGTTCATCAATTCCCATAGCCTCAATAACACGATCAACGTGACCTTCAGCAAGATTAAAAAGTTCTTCAGTGCAAAGGGGAAAAGACATAATGAAAAACCCTGACGACTCATTAAGAATACATCAGATGCCACCCCATAACCATCGCTTGTGCCAGTCATTCAACCGTCCACTTTTTTATCCATAGAGTCTCAGATCCTGTATTCTACTTAAGTCGGTTGAGGGAGCGGGATTCAATCCTGTTCTCAATGGCAAATCCAGTTTAAGTAAGACAATCAGTGGCCGCTGTGGTGGAGAGAAACTCCTTGTTATGTGGGGTTTTAATCTACTGTCTGAAAGAACGCTCCACGGCCAAGGAGTAGTGGTAGAGGTTCAAATCCTCCAACCGACACTTATTAAAATAGGGGCTGACTTTAATTGTCAACCCCTATTATTGTCAGATCAATTCATCATACATTCCTGAATCCATTGCATCCTCCAATTCAGTAACCAAACCATCAAAATCCTCACTTGCCGGTAAAATACCGATCATAATATCCACCAAACCCCCATACTCTTCACGTAAAGAATCTAAGTATTCTTTACGGTTAGCAAAACCGTTCTGAATGTAAACATTGTCAGGAAGACTCATAAGAGACTCTTTGGTTAACTGCTCAGCAATCCTAGCACACAATACGGGTTTTGATTGATTAGAGATGCTAATGGATTATTGCTTGACAACTGGAACAGAACTGATAGACTGTTATCAAACGCAGGCCCTGACTACTTTTTTATTATTTGTATAAATAAATCTAAAAAACCTAAAATATAGAAAAAGGCCCTCAAAAGAGAGCCTTAAACAAAGTACAAACTGCAATGATCAAAAAACAATCAACCTAAAGGCTCGGACACAAAAGCTATTCGTCTTACTGTAGGTGGGCTGGATACCAAAAAGGAAATTCACGCTGCACGCAGTAGTAGAACTAGCCTCAGTAGAAGACCAGTAGTTCATGGCAGAGAAAAAATCTGGAATAAGTTTATGTGCCAACTTCAACTGTTCAACAGACGGGATAAACCATTGAGAAGGAGTAAATCCCTGTTTAGCTAGATTATTAAAGACATATTCAAATTGACCCCAAACACAAGTACATTCTGTAATAATAGGAGCAGCAATAAGAGCTGCCCCATCGAATTTTTGAATAACAATACATCCATCAGCAAGAATATCTCCAACAACAGCATCTTCAATTGTAGGGGTATGAGATTTAAGCTCAATCTCTGCTCTCGATAGGGCAGATTTAAGCTCTTGAATTTGATTGATAAGTTGTGTCCGATTCATAAGGATTAAATTCCTTAACGACTCAACAAGAATACACCAGATCAGGCAAGTTTAATTGTCTTGTGTGCCAGCTTATCAACTGTCCATAATACTTGACAAACAATACAGAATGAGTAGACTAGAGTAACGGGGAGCCTGACTTATTATTTCCCAATAAACATACAAAAACAGAGCAGAAAATTCTACTCTGTTAATTTATTTTGTTTTTATTATTCGTCTTGAATAAATTTCCAATCTAAACCTCCGTCCAGATCAGTCCAGCAACAATAATTAAAATTAATAAAATTAATAAAAATTTTATTATGGTTAACTTGCTCTACTATTGCAGGTCGCATCATTCCAATACGACTTTTTGCTTTTTTAGAAACAGGACAAACATTAACAATGTCACCTATATTATGTTTCATAAAAATAATCTGCTTAAACATTTCATTATAATACACGATTTACAGCCCCATAACCGTTTTAGTAGACGGTTTACCAACTGTCTACCATTTCACCTAAAGGCTTGAAACTGTGTTATATTAAGAGAGTCAAGGGCTTAGGTACCCCTTGATATTTTATGCAATTTATGGGCACTAAACCACTGGATTTATTTCCAGTGGTTTTTTTATTATGTCTAGACACAACAAAGCGGTGCTATTCTTATATTAGATTGAAAGAATCTAATACAGTCTAACACTGTCTTTTTTATTCTTTTGTAGTTGTTGATTATTGTCTCATTTCGTCTGATTCATTAAGAGCCTTACTGGGGGTTGCAGTAACCGTATCCAAGGTTTAATGAGGTTCTTATTAAATGATTCTCTAATCAGGGTTTGAAGTAATCAATTAAATCGTTCTTATTGTGTCTAATCAGAGCCTTACTGGGGGCTTTATAGGCCGTATCCAAGGTTAATTAGCAATACGAATAAGTCTTATTCAATTAACTATTATTATTTAGTTATTTTAATTTTTTATTATTAAAAACCTAAAAAATGTTAAATTCTATTTGTAGTGAACGACCTCTGATACCCTCAACATTTAAATCAAACTTTTTGAATTGTTATAATCCCGAAACCCCTTGGTATCACTGAACTCCAGCCAATAAAAAAGGGGCCTTATCGACCCCTGTTATTTCAGATTGAAAGAAGGCAGAATTTAATCAAGAGTTTACTGGTATATTTATCACCCTCATAAACCAAATGTTTAGAAGGAATACAAAAATCATACCCCCTAACCCAATACTGATGACTTGCCCATTCATTATTGACTTTATAGAGTTTTCTCAACATATCAGCATCAGGAAGGAACCAACCAGACATTTTTGTATCGTTATCAATATCATCAATGTAATAATACCTCTTATCACATTTTTTAGCAATAAGAACCCAATCAACACCCTTATCGACAATAATAGTATTATTGATAACGTCCCCAATGTCCCCTGTTTTATAAGTCTTATTACTCCTTTCTTTCAGTTTATTTTGTAGTATTTCCAGTTGTTCTTGAGTTTTTTGAATCTCTTCTTCCAGAGTCATAGGTACCTCCTTGAGTTTAATTGATTTGATGTTAATGGGATGTAGGCGTTTGTCTGCATAAACAAAGCCATCCCTCGTATAAATATCACCATCGAACGAATAAGGATAATTGGGATAGTTATTTCCACGAATAAACCCATTTTTTACACTACCATCTTCATGAGTTACGGTAACTTCCTTTCCATTGACATAAAGTGAGAGATCAATTTTCATTGCAGTAAAGAAAAATAAATTCGTGAATTAAAATGAGACCTACAACGACAAACCAAGACATTATATAAGGGACTCCTAAAGACTCAACTCCTATTTGCATAGTATAAATGATAGAAAGTCTAGTGGGAAAAGAAACAATCATAGAGGTTAAACTCCTGTGGGTGACTGGATTATTGTAGCAGATGGAGAGCGATTATTGGCCTACTGTGGGTCAGTTGTGAAACTGTCCACAATCTCATTATAATAAGATTCCCTAAGACATTCTTCAATATGAGTTAGCCTATTCAGGACATCTTGAACCTGAATAGTAGGATCAGTATGAAACTTATTTGATTGAAGATATGCCTTAAAAATGGTGAGATTCATACGGGCATCCTCAATACAACGATTGGATGCGTTACGTTGAATCTGAAGTTGTTGAATGTAATTCAAGTGAGTAACCTGTGTTTACTTGCTTATTATAAGGGCCAGAATGGGATTATGGTGTTATGAGTGTGCCAGTTGATTATGTGTCCTGTGGTGTGGGCGTTTGTTGTGATTATGTGGTAGACTGGAGAGTTTATTATTGGAAACCCGAGGATACTATACAATAATAATCAATAAGGCACAATAAGGCACAATAATAATCAAAAAGACTTATAATAGACTTAAAAACGACATAATAATCAATAATAATCAAAAAGACTTATAATAAGGCACAATA
>Ga0209358_10001851_pt1 | contig 16495 bp, 19 predicted proteins | sample LauGreFa1BDMLBSN_2_FD_187574 | JGI IMG/M metagenome (GOLD analysis project Ga0209358, IMG submission 187574) | Freshwater lake microbial communities from Lake Michigan, USA - Fa13.BD.MLB.SN (SPAdes) (version 2) | ecosystem: Environmental > Aquatic > Freshwater > Lake | place: Lake Michigan, USA... | reverse complement strand
TGCCGCCAGAAACCACGGCATCATGCGCCCGGCCAGCGGATAAAAGCTGTGGGGTGAAGAAAACTTGAACCAGTTGATCGCAGACAAGACGGTTACCGGATTTTTGAATAAGTGTCGCGAATTTCAGTTTCTGACAGGTGTCACGGCCCCGGCATCATAAGCCATTGCGATGTACGGTTTCGGATGCGGCACGATAGAACAGGGGCAGATTCTATCTCCATGATTTAAATCAAGTTTAACTCAAGAAATCGCTTACTCCAGCGAAATGCGTAAAGCCAGCGCCGTGGCCAGGGGCGCCAGCGCCATACTGGCCAGCAATAAAGCGCCGAGGATCGAAAAATGCGGGGTCACCGTAAGCCCAGAAGCAAAAGCGCCGCTCGCCGCTGCACCAAACACCAGCACGGGGATGTACAGCGGCAGCACCAGCAAGGCCAACAGCACGCTGCCGGCGCGCAGACCGACCGTCAGTGCGGCGCCGATCGAACCGATCAGGCTAAGTACCGGCGTACCCAGCAGCAGAGCCCCGCTCAGCACGGCAATCTCATCACCCTCGAGACCGAACTGCAAGCCCATCAGCGGCGACAGCAGTACCAGTGGCAGACCGCTGGTCAGCCAGTGTGCGAAAACCTTGCCGGTAACCACCAGCCATAAAGGCTCTGCCGCCAGCAACATCTGCTCGAGCGTTCCATCCAGATGATCCGCAGCAAACAAACGGCCCAGAGACAGCAACGTCGCCAGCAAGGCCGCCACCCACAGCACACCGCTGGCCATCAGCCGCAGCGTTGAAGGTTCCGGACCGACGCCCAGCGGAAACAGGCTGACGACAATCACGAAAAAGAACAGTGATGACAGTGCATCGGAACGCCGGCGCCAGGCAATGCGCAGATCCCTTTGAACAATGCGTGTCCAGATGGTCATGGCTATACCGGTATGCTGATCGAGTGCAGCGCAGCCGCAACGGAAAACGGCTGATGACTGGTCATCACCACCACGGCGCCGGCCGCGAGTCGCGCATCAATCAGCGACAGCACGCAATCCATGGCATCGGTATCGAGTGCGGCGAGCGGTTCGTCGAGCACCCACAGTGCAGCGTTGCTGTCCGGCAGCGCCAGACGGGCCAGTGCGACGCGCCGGCGTTGGCCCTGGGACAGCATGCGTACCGGCAGATGAGCAAATTTGCCCAAGCCCAGCTGTTCCAGTGCAGCATCCGCCGCGTCTGCCGTGATGTCGATGCCCGAGAGCGCCGCCGCAAACACCAGGTTTTCCTCGGCGGTAAATTCATCTTTGACACCTGCCAGATGGCCGATGTAACGCAGCTCACGCCAGTAGTCTTCGCGCTGCTGCCGGATCGGTGCGTCGCGCCACAACACTTCGCCGCCGCTCGGCAGCAACAAGCCGCAGATGATGCGCAGCAGGCTGGTCTTGCCGGCACCGTTGGCACCGGTAATCCGCAGCAAAGTACCGCCCGGCACCGCAAACGAGAGGTTCTCAAACAGCCGCCGTCCGCCACGGACGCATTGCAGGCTTTGTGCGGCTAGCATGCCGTCACCTCAGCCATGATGACGCCCCCTGCCGGCGTAAATCCAGCGTGCCAGCGGCGCCATCACGCCGAATATGCCGATGCTGGCAAAGGCCAGCCCCCAGGCGGTGACGCTCTGGTTGCCACCCGCGAAATCGAGTGTCATGCCGAACACCAGCGGCGCCATGAATGCAGTGCTGAATCCGAGAAATGAATAAACCGCCATCATAGACCCGCGCATTTCCGGCGGCGTACTGGCGACGGCCCCCGAAGTCAGGGCGCCCGAGTCGCCCAGCATCGCACCGTAATGCACCATCATCAGCAGCACCACAACATACCAGGGCCAAGCCGCCGCATAGCCGATCAGACAGGCAATCAGTCCCGACAGCGTCATGAACAGGAAGATGATGCGCTGGCGACCGAAACGCAGCGCCATCTCGTTGCCGGTGACGCTGAACACCGGACCCAGCATGTTGATCATCGCCGCCAGCGTCGCTGCACTCAACGCCATCGGCGCATCCGCCGGCTGCAATGTCGCGCAGAACACCAGAAAGGCAACCATCCATGAGCGCTGTCCGAACAATTCATAGTTGTGCACAGCGTAGCCGATGACATACGGCAAAGTCTTGCGATTGCGCAAAACCGGACGGAAATCGAGCAATGCCGTGGTGTGATGCTCCGCGGCCCGCACACGCCCCATCGGCACCGCCAGCGTCACCACAAGTCCGGCCAGCAGCGGCCCGACGGCGCCGAACCAGAATGCCCACTGCCACCCCAGCGTGGCACCAAGTTTGCCGGCCACTAGAATGGAAATCGTCGAACCCACGCCGAAGCTGGCGGTATAAAACGCCGTTGCCCGTGACTGCGCAGCGCCTTCCAGATGATCCGTCAGCGCCTTGAGTCCCGGCATGTAAGTGCCGCCGAGCGCGGCGCCGATCAGGAACTGGGCCAGGGCAGCGCTCCAGAATCCCTGACCCAGTGCGGCAAAAGTGGCGGCACCGATACTGCCGACAATGCAGGCCATCAGATAGATGCGGCGCGAATCCATGCGGTCGGTCAGGCTGGTCAGCACCGGCACCGACACCATGTATCCCGCAAACAGGAATCCGCTGATCGCCCCGGCCTCGGAATTGGACAAGCCCCAGGCGCGCTGCAATTGCGGCAGCAGTGTCGTGTACGCGGCGAAACCGGTCATCGACAGCGCCTCGGCCAGACACATGATGAAAGTCAGTCGCGCCGCAGAATGTTTGCGAGCGCTCATGGTTTACACCGCCCCGGCATCGCGCAGCAACTTGGCAATGGCTTCAGCCATGCGCCGGTAACCGTCGGCATTGGGATGGATGGGATCGGATTTCAAATCCGGTTTGTAGAGCACGCTGGTGACAATCTTGCCTTCGTAGGGAATGCCGAATTCCTTCGCCAGTTTTTCGTAGAATTCCGGCGCGCTGGTGATCAGTCCAGGCGCCGGCACGCCGACGAGGACCGCATCCAGACCGCGGCCGCGGATTTCTTTCAGCATCGCCCGCAGATTGGCTTCGATGGCCGCGGGCGATCCTTTGCGCAGCATGTCATTGCCCCCGAGGCAAACAATCACCAGCCGGGGCTGATGCTCATCGAGGGCGCCCGGCAGACGCTGCAATCCGCCTGCAGTCTGCTCGCCCGGAACACCGGCGCGAACCACGTTACGGCCCAGCAATTGCGACAGGACCGCCGGATAACTCTCCTCGGCTTTGGCGCCCGTGCCATAGGTCAGACTGTCGCCGAAGGCCAGCACCACATCCGTCGCCGCCAGCTTGGCTACTTTCGGCGTACTGCCGCCGCAGCCCCCCAGCAGCAGGGCCGTCGTGATGACCACGATCAGCCAGCGTTTCATGCTCGCTTATCCTTCATCCGACCGCTTTTGAAGTCACGAATGATTTCGCGCGCCGCATTGCGCCCGGGCAATCCGGTGACCCCGCCACCGGGATGCGTGCCGGAACCGCACAGATACAGTCGATTCACCGGCGAGCGGTAGTCCCCATGGCCCAGCACCGGCCGCGCGCTCCACAACTGGTCGAGCGTCAGTGCGCCGTGGAAAATATCCCCGCCGGTCAGACCGAAGTCGCGCTCAAGATCCAGTGGCGAGAGGATTTTCCGGGCAATCACTGCGTCCTTGAAATTCGGCGCGTATCGCGTCACGGTTTCGATCACATGATCGGCGGCCTGCTCGCGGATTTCATCCCAGGACAGGCCGTTGGGCAGCTCGGGACTGAAGTGCTGGCAGAACAGACTGGCGACATGCTGGCCGGCAGGCGCGAGGCTGTCATCGACCGTCGATGGGATCAGCAATTCCAACACCGGTGCGCGCGAGCATCCGTAGGTGCGCGCATCAAAATAAGCCTGCTCCATATAGCCCAGCGACGGCGCAATGATGATGCCGGACTGGTGATGCTGTGCAACGTCGCTGCCCGGCAGGCAATTGAAATCCGGCAGCTCGTTGAGGGCAACATTCATGCGGAAGGTCGCCGACCCGCATTTCCAGGCCTGCATGCGCCGGCGGAAATCGGCGTCCAGCGCCGGCGCGTCAATCAGCTGGAGATACAGCAGCTTGGGATTGACGTTGGCAGCCACACAGCGCGCCTCAATGACACGTCCGTCTTTGAGCTGCACGCCTTGAGCGCCGCGGGAATCAACGCAGACATTGATGACTTCGGCACCGGTATCGATGTGCACGCCGCGGGCACGGGCTTCAGCCGCCATCGCCTGGGTGATGGCGCCCATGCCACCAACAGCATGGCCCCAGACGCCGCGTTTGCCGTTCACTTCACCGAACACATGATGCAGCAGGACATAAGCGGTGCCGGGCGCGTAAGGACTGGCAAAGTTGCCAACGATGGCGTCGAAGCCCAGCGCGGCCTTGATCGGCGCCGACTCAAACCAGAAATCCAGGACATCGCCGGCACTTTTGGTAAACAGGTCCAGCACATCGCGCCGGGCTGCCATGTCGAGTTTCTTGAACCGCCTCGCGGTCTTTATTGCCGACAGGAAGTCGCCGATGCCGCCACCGACATTGGGCGGCGTTTCCAGCGACAACTCGCGCAACACATCCGCCACGCGATCCAGCATGGCGTAATACGCCGGCAGCCTTGCAGCATCAGCGGACGAAAAACGCGCCACCTCGGTCTGGGTCGATTGCAGGGACCCGCCCACCTTCAGGTAGTCGGTGTCCGACAGCGGTAAAAAATTGGAGATCGGCCGTTCCAGGATTCGCAGACCGTGTTCGGCCAGACGCAGGTCGCGAATGACCTGCGGATTGAGCAGACTGACCGTATAGCTGGCGGTGGAATTGCGGAATCCGGGGTGAAACTCCTCGGTGACCGCGGCACCACCGACCACGGACCGGCGCTCGATGACGCGCACCTTGAGTCCGGCGGCGGCGAGATAACAGGCGCAGGTCAGGCCATTGTGGCCGCCACCGACGATCAGTACATCGCAGGCTACGGGTGGGGGCATGGGAAACGGGCTGCTTGCGTGAACGAAAATGGCGCGCCCGAGACGATTCGAACGTCCGACCCCTGCCTTCGGAGGGCAGTACTCTATCCAGCTGAGCTACGGGCGCGTTGCGGGGCAGATTCTACCATGCCCCCCCGAGAGCGACGTTTTACCGGGCATGGCATTGCCGATATAATTCGCGCTTTCCAGAAGCTCCGGGATCTCGCAATGAGCGAACACCACCAGACGGAACATTACTCCCCGATCAAAACGCCCAAGCAGTTGGCGATTGTCGTCTTGCTGGCCTTTATCGTGCCGGTTGTCGTAATCATCGTGCTGGCGCAGCTCGCCGCCGGCGGCAAAAAATCAACGGCATCGCCTGCGGCGCAGGAAGAAGCGGTGGCCAAGCGGCTCAAGCCAGCCGGGGAAGTCATCATCTCGGCCAGCGGCGGGGCACAGCAACTGCGTGACGGCAAAACGGTCGTCGAAATGGCTTGCGCGGCCTGCCATGCCACCGGCGCCATGAACGCACCGAAAATCGGTGACAAGGCCGCTTGGGGCAAGCTGACCGGCCGCAGCCTTGAAGCACTGACGGCCAGCGCCATCAAAGGCGTGCGCCAGATGCCGGCACGCGGCGGCAACCCCGATCTTGCCGATGTCGAAATCGCCCGCGCCATTGTTTACATGGCCAATCAGGGTGGCGCGAACTGGAAAGAACCGGCAGCACCGGCGGCAGCCCCTGCCGCTGCGCCCGCAGCTGCAGCAGCACCGACCGCCGTTGCCGCGGCAGCGACCGGAAGTGATGCCGGCAAAGGCAAGAGTGTTTACGAATCCAGCTGTGCCGCCTGCCACACAGCAGGTGTCGCGGGCGCGCCGAAAACCGGCGACAAGGCCGCCTGGGCTCCCCGCCTGAAAACCGGCAAGGACGCGCTGTATGCGTCCGTGATCAAAGGTAAGGGCGCGATGCCGCCGAAAGGTGGCAATGCTTCGGCGTCTGATGCTGACCTCAAGGCTGCGGTCGATTACCTCATCGGGCTGGCCAAGTAATCACGCACGGCCTGCAGATGCATGATTTCAAGGCGCAGCGCTGCTGCGCCTTTTTTCTTTGATCAGGCGGACTCATGGCCACTTACGCGATCGGCGATATTCAGGGTTGTTACGACGAGCTGCGGCGGCTGCTCGACAAGGTCGCATTCGACACCTCGCGTGACACGCTGTGGATCGCCGGCGATATCGTCAACCGCGGTCCGCAGACGCCGGCAGTGTTGCGTTATCTGCGCAGTCTCGGCGACCGTGCCGCTGTCATTCTGGGCAACCATGACTTGCATCTGCTGGTGGTGGCCGCCGGCGTACGTAAACCCCACCGTGGAGACACGCTGGATGAACTGCTGTCCGCACCCGACCGCGATGAGCTGCTTGACTGGCTGCGCCGCCAGAAGCTGATGCATGCCGGCGGCGGATACGCCATGGTTCACGCGGGATTGCTGCCGCAGTGGACCGTCACTCAGGCACTGTCGCTGGCCGCTGAAGTGGAAGCGGTTCTACAGGGACCGGACTACAGTGATTTCCTGCAACACATGTACGGCAATGAACCGCTGCGCTGGCATGACAGTCTGACCGGTTACGACCGGCTGCGCGTCGTGGTCAATGCGATGACCCGGCTGCGCCTGTGTACCCCGGACGGAACGATGGATTTTTCTCACAAGACCGGCCTGCACGGTATGCCGACCGGCTACATCCCGTGGTTTGACGTGGAGAATCGGGCCAGCCGCACCACGCCGCTGATTTTCGGACATTGGGCCGCACTGGGTTTGCTGCTGCGTCCCGATCTGCTGGGCATCGATTCCGGCTGTGTCTGGGGACGCCAGCTCACAGCGGTCCGGCTGGAAGACCGACAGGTTTTTCAGTGCGAGTGCACCGGCCTCAGCAGCTCAGGCGACTAGCAATCGCGGCATGCGCGGCATCGGCCAGAGAGCGGCGATGCGGAACATCCCCTGACAGCAGCGGCAGAAAATGCAACTGCACAGCGATTTTCCGCAGTGCGCTGATCTGCAGCAGGGATTGCAATAGGGTCTTGTCGCCGTCAAAAGCAGCCTCCGTGCACAACGAGCCGTCGCCGTGTGTGAACCGCAGGGCCACCGGCTGCACGACGGCGTCCGCGATCAACGCAGGCTGCAGCAGAGAACTGTGAAAACGCAGAATTTGCGTGCCGTCACTGGTGGTGCCTTCGGGGAACACCGCCACAACATCCCCTTCCAGCATGGCTTCCGCGATCAGCCGGTTGACACGCGCGGTATCGCTGCGCCGTCCGCGTTCGATGAACAGCGTGCCGGTTTTTGCGCTCAGCCAGCCGATGAACGGCCAGCGGCGGATTTCGGATTTGGCGACAAAGCGCATCGGAATGGCCGAGTTCAGCGCAAAAATGTCCAACCAGGAAACGTGGTTGGACACCAGCATCAGCGGCCGCGCCCGGACCGGCGCGTCGTGCACATGCACCTGAACGCCGAGAATATGCATCAGCGCAGCCGACCATTTGCGGATCTCCTGACGGCAGCGCGCCCTGGAGAAAAACGGGAAAAGCAGCGCGACAATCAGCAAACCGCACAGCAAATGCACAAAAACGCGCGCCAGACGCAGGCAGCGCATTACCAACGAAGTTGTTTCATGACCGCTCATGGCAGCCATTATAGGGTGGCGCAGCGCGCCGGCTGTCAGGAGCGCAGGAAATGCCTGGCGTAACGCGCACTCATCCGGGACAACGGCAGCAGCATCAGCAGATCGGCAGTGTTGAAATCAGGATCCCAAGCCGGTGCGCCGCAGACGTAAGCGCCGACACGAAGATACCCTTTGACGAGCGCGGGCGGCTGCACATCGACATCACGGCTCAGTGCAGCGAGCGGCAGCTCGCAACGCGGGAATACGCGGTATTCCGCGGGCGACAGATGATTGCGGACCAGCCTGCGATAAATACTTGCCGCCGCACAGCCGCCATCGGCCATGCTCAATGAAGCGCAGCCGATCAGATGACGGTAATCATGGCGTTCGGCAAACGCCACTAGACCCGACCAGAGCAGCGCGATCGTGGTGCCGGTGCGGTAATCAGGATGCACACAGGAACGGCCGATTTCGACCGTGCTGTCGCGCAGATGCTGAATGCGGGTCAGGTCAAATTCACCATCGGCGTAAAAACTGCCGATCTCGCGCGCTTTCTGTCCCGGCAACAGCCGGTAGGTGCCAACCACTTCGCCGCTGCCGGTATCGCGTACAAGAAGATGCTGGCAATGAGCGTCATATAAATCACAGTCGATTCCGAGTGCTGCACCCGGCACACGGGCACCCATTTCTTCAGCAAACACGCGATAACGCAGGCGCTGCGCTTCCAGGACTTCTGCAGAACTGCGCGCAAACGAAACCGCCAGTGCCGCACCGGCGCCGGTACGGTCTTCCGCGACTTCAATGGTTTGGTCGAGCATCAGGCCTCTCCGTCGTTTTATTGGACGGATTCGAGGCTATAGCCGGAGAATGACAGTGCCGTTAAGAACCGGTTAAAAATCGGTTACAGAGGGAACGACCCAGGGGCAAATCCTCAGTGAGTAACGCGGGACGTGCGCCCGTCGGAAAGAATACGCACGCGGTCACCGGCTTTGAATGCCTCGTCAGCTTCCTGCACGATGGCAACCAAGGCGCCGCTGTCGAGTTTGACAGTGACTTCAATACCATTGCGCCGTGTCGCACCCTGCTCGATGGCCTGACCGGCTACACCACCGGCCACCGCACCCAGCACCGCTGCAATATCGGACCCGCGACCGCCGCCGACCGTGCTGCCAGCGATTCCGCCGACCACGGCACCGGCTGCAGGACCGACAATGCTCCGGGTTCCTTCAATCTGCACCGGGCGCACGCTTTCCACGACACCCATGCGTACATTCTGTTCGCGCCGCACTTCGTCACGGGTATAGGAACCGCCACCGAGTCCTTCCGCACAACCGGCGAGAACTGCCAAGGCCAACAGCGCTGCCGCAATCCGATTTTGTTTATTCATATTCGTCTCTCCCGTTACCACAGTTTCATGTTGAACGCCCGGTGGAAGCGGTCGGCAATCTCGTCCCGCCCGATCCGGTGATTCTGGCCGCCGCGGAACGCGATCTTGAGCGACCCCATCAACGACGCCAGGCGTCCGGTCATTTCCCAGTCCGCCCCGCTGGCCAGACCGTACAGCAAGCCACCGCGGAACGCGTCGCCACAACCGGTGGGATCGAGTACCGCATCAGGATTAACGCTCGGAATCTCGATCTGTTTACCTTCGGTATGCACAACGGCACCCTTCGCTCCCATTGTGACCACAATTGCCTTGACGAGTTTCGCCAGGGCATCGAGTTTCTTGCCCGTGCGCTCCTGCAGCATCTGCGCTTCATAGTCATTGACCGTGACATAGTCGGCAAGACGCACGAATTCCTCGAGTTCCTGTCCGCCGAACATCGGCAGTCCCTGACCCGGGTCGAAAATGAAGGGAATCCCGGCATCGTGAAACTCGCGTGCATGCTGGATCATGCCATCGCGGCCGTCAGGTGCAACGATGCCCAATTTCACGCCCTTGGCATCAACAACATGGTTCTGGTGTGAGTAATTCATCGCACCCGGATGGAAAGCGGTGATCTGGTTGTCATCGAGATCGGTCGTAATAAAAGCCTGGGCAGTAAAACTTCCGGGAACCACTCGGACATGGTCCTGCAACAGGCCGAGCCGCTGCAGCCGTTCATCGTACGGCGCGAAGTCGTCGCCGACGGTGGCCATGATGCGTGCGTCCCCGCCGAGCATCTGCAGCGTGTAGGCAATGTTGCCGGCACAGCCGCCGAACTCGCGGCGCATGTCGGGTACAAGAAAAGCCACATTCAGAATGTGCAGCTGGTCCGGAAGGATGTGATTTTTGAAACGGTCGTGGAACACCATGATGGTGTCGTAAGCCATCGAACCGCAGATCAGGGTAGACATCGATTGAAACCTTGGGGTGGGAAATGAGTCCGGATTATAACAACCCCTGCTCTGCCACCCGGTCACTGCCGTACTGCCACTGTCGTACTGCGATGACGCCTTGGAATTCCCGCTCTGCCTGCCGCATAATCCGCTGAACCGGGGCAACTGCAGCGCTCCGCCATAAAACAACTTTCAGCGAGGAACAGCACCATGCTCCAGGAATTCAAACAATTCGCGATGCGCGGTAATGTCGTCGACATGGCTGTCGGCATCATCATCGGCGCTGCTTTCGGCAAGATCGTCGAGTCGCTGGTCAAGGATCTGATCATGCCGCCGATCGGCATGCTGCTGGGCAAAGTCGACTTTGCCAACCTGTTTGTCGTACTGCGCGAAGGCAGCAACCCCGGCCCTTACCTCAGCGTCGACGCCGCACAAAAAGCCGGCGCAGTGACTTTCAACTATGGCGTGTTCATCAACACCTGCATCAGTTTCATCATCGTCGCCTTTGCAGTGTTCATGCTGATCCGTGCCATCAACCGGCTGAAGCAGAAAGAAGCTGAAGCACCCGCGGCACCCGCACCGACGCCGGAAGACGTGCTGCTGCTGCGTGAAATCCGCGATTCGCTGAAGAAATAGCGGATGTCATCTTCCGGTGTCGCTGGTTGCGGCACCGGAAGAATTCTGTAGGCATTTGTTTTTATTGGATAATTTATCGGGCCGGCGGCTCAGCCGAACAAAACCAGCCCCCACGCCACCGGCACGCCGATCAGCGCAAGCAGCACGGCAGCGCTGCCGATATCCTTGGCGCGTTTGGCCAAGGCATGATTTTCCAGGGAAATGCGGTCGACTGCGGCCTCCACCGCGGAGTTCAGCAACTCCACGATCAGCACCAGCAACACTGAAAAAATCATCAGTGCTTTGCCGCCCCCGCTCGCCGGGGTAAAAAATGCCGCGGGAATCAGCAGCACCGCCAGAAACACCTCCTGGCGAAAAGCATCTTCATGGCGGAAGGCCGCGCGCATACCATCCATCGAATAAAAGAACGCATTGCACACGCGCCGGATTCCGGTCTTGCCCTTGTGCGGACTTTCCGCCGGCGGCGTTGCGTCGTTATCCATTAACGATGTCCATGGCAATGTCGGACACAGCCGATTCAGGATTCAGCATCGGCAATTTTCTGATAAGCCGCCGCATCCAGCAGTCCCTGCATTTCCGCTGCATCATCCGGCTTGAGGCGAAACATCCATGCCGCGTAGGGCTCCTCATTGACCTTCTCCGGCGTGTCGGACAACGCTTCGTTGATGGCAACCACTTCACCGGAAACCGGCGAATAAATATCAGAAGCCGCCTTCACTGACTCGACCACCCCGCAGGCTTCACCCTGCTTCAGTTTGCGTCCGATGGCAGGCGGACCAACAAAAACGACATCCCCCAGCTGCGCCTGCGCGTGATCGGTGATGCCGACGGATACCAGTCCGTCGCTTTCTTTTTGCGCCCACTGGTGCGTAGCGCTGTATCCCAGATGTTCCGGTGTGTTCATTGCTTCTCCATTCTCAATTTCATTCCGCCACCGGTCAGCGCAGCGGCGCCGGCAGCACCGCCAGACGAAAACCCGCCGCGCCCAAATTGCCCGTTTCCAGCGCCAGTCTTACCGTCAATTCAGCGTTGGCGGCGATACCTGTGCCGATTTCGCGTCCGGCACCGAGATATTCCGCGGGGAGGAAAATCCGCCGAGCCAGGGTATGGTCGTTGACATTGGTCAGCACCAGATCCAGCGCCGGATAGCCGACGTCATGTCCGGCATGATTGCGCAGTGTTGCAGTCAGCTGGATGCGGTTGGGATTCGCGGGATCAATCACCTGCAGATCCGAAGCTTCGATCAGGATCGACTGCGGCCGCTGGGGCAGCGTCACCGCGCAACCGGCTTTCTCGCACAACCAACCCAACCCCTGTTTGGCCAACGGAAAACGTGCCGCCACTTCACTGCGGTAAAAAAATGTCGCCTGCGCCGCCAGCAGCAATCCCAGCAGCACGGCGGCCAACCGCAAACGGCGCTGCGGCAGAACGGTACTGGCCGCCGGTGCATGGGTAAACGGATTATCGGCATCCGACGCCACCGCCGATTCCGCCAATTCAGGCGCAACTTGAGCGGGCGGTGACATCTCCACATCCGCAGCCGGTTGTTCGGCAGATACTGACTGTTCTGCGCGTGGTTCAGAGAAAGGATCAAACCCCGGATCATTGACGGGCAATGCCTCCGGTGACACCGCCGGCAATTCAGCTGCGGGCTCCGGCGCCATCGGAACCGGATCAGGCGTGATCTCGGGCTCGCTTGCAGATGCCGGTTCCATGACCGCCGGCTGTTCATGCAACACAGCAGTTGCCGCCTCAAGCGGTGCCGGCGCGGGTTCCGGTGCGAGTGCCGCCAGCGCATCAAAAACCTGCATGCAACGGCCGCAACGTACCTGCCCAGCATGGGCCTGCAATTGCGCGTTAGTCACACGGAATACCGTCTGGCAATGCGCACAGCGTGTGGTCAGGGACGAAGAAGTCATCAGATAGAGATAGGGCGGAATCCGGCCGGCAGAGCTTTCATGCGCCCAATGATACCCAAGGCAGCGTCGGTGTAGACGCTGCAGCGGCAAAAGTCGCGTCTAACGGCGGCGGCCGGTCAGCAACACCCAGCCCTCATCGGTGGCGGCACGCTTCATGGTGAAATCCGCCGCATAAGCTTCCAGCACCGCATCCGCCTGCTCGACAAGAATGCCCGAAAGGGCGATCTGGCCTCCGGAGCGGGTCAGTCGCGCCAGCAAGGGTGCCAGCACTGTCAGCGGATTGGCCAGAATATTGGCCACAACAATCTGTGCCGGGCCGGCAACATCCTGCTCGGCCGTAGCCCAGGTGATTTCAACGCTGTTCTGTTGCGCGTTCTGCTGCGCCGCCTGCACTGCCTGCGGATCGATGTCGATACCGCATGCCCGCTGCGCGCCGAGTTTCATCGCGGCAATCGCCAGAATGCCGGAGCCGCAGCCGTAATCCAGCACGTCTGCATCGGGTGTGACGGTTTCGGTTAGCCAGCGCAGGCACAGTCGCGTGGTCGGATGCGCACCGGTGCCGAAGGCAACACCAGGATCCAGCGCGATATTGATAGCTTCGGGATCCGGTGCGGTATGCCAGCTCGGCACGATCCACAGCCGCGGAGTGATCGGAATCGGATTGAACTGGCTCTGCGTCAGCCGTACCCAGTCTGCATCTTCAACGCGTTCGATGCGGAAGGCCTCTGTCGCGGCAAGTCCGGCAGCAGCCAGCGCTTCGGGTACCAATTCATAAAGATCGGCATCAATCGCAAACAACGCACCCACGCGATTGCTGCGCCAGCCGGACGCCGGCGCCTCGCCGGGTTCGGCGAAGATGGGCCGCTCGTCGGCGGTTCCGGCAGCGGCATCCTGCACATCCACCGCCAGTGCACCGGCTTCCATCAGCGCATCGCTGAGTATTTCGACCGATTCCTCGGTCGTTTCGATTATCGCGCAAAGCCAGGGCATTGTTGCTCCGTTCCGACTCCACCGCTATTCCGCGCGGGTCAGCTTGGCGAGGCGTTCTTCGAGGTAATGGATGCTGGTGCCGCCACGACGGAATGCGGTGTCGCTCATCAGTTCCTGGTGCAGCGGCAGATTGGTCTTGATGCCCTCGATGACGGTTTCCGACAGGGCGATATGCATCTTCGCAATCGCCTGTTCGCGCGTGTCGCCGTAGGTGATGATCTTGCCGAGCAGCGAATCGTAATTCGGCGGCACGAAATAACCGCTATAGGCATGAGAATCGACGCGCACGCCCGGTCCACCAGGCATGTGCAGAGAAGTGATGCGGCCCGGAGATGGCGTGAATTTGTGGGGGTCTTCGGCATTGATGCGGCATTCAATGGCGTGGCCCTTGATGACCACGTCCTTCTGCCGGATCAGCATTTTTTCACCGGCGGCAATGCGGATCTGCATTTGCACCAGGTCCAGCCCGGTCACACATTCAGTCACCGGATGCTCAACCTGCAGCCGGGTATTCATTTCGATGAAATAAAACTCGCCGCCCTCGTATAAAAACTCGAAAGTGCCGGCACCCTGATAACCGATCTTGCGGCAGGCCTCGGCGCAACGCTCACCGACCTTGGCACGCGCCCGCGCATCGAGAAGCGGTGCCGGCGCTTCTTCGATGATTTTCTGGTGACGCCGCTGCATCGAGCAATCGCGATCACCGAGGTACAGCGCATTCTTGTGTTTGTCGGCGAGAACCTGGATTTCAATATGGCGCGGCTTCTCCAGATACTTTTCCATGTATACCGACGGATTGCCGAAAGCAGCCTGGGCTTCGGATCGCGTGGTGTTGACCGCGTGAATCAGCGCCGCTTCGGTATGCACAACGCGCATGCCGCGTCCGCCACCACCGCCCGCCGCCTTGATAATCACCGGATAACGGATCTGCCGTGCAATCTTGACGATTTCCTTGGGATCTTCCGGCAACGCGCCATCCATGCCGGGCACCACGGGCACACCGGCTTTTTTCATTGCGTTTTTTGCGCTGACCTTGTCGCCCATCAGACGGATGGTTTCAGCCTTGGGGCCGATGAAGGTGAAGCCGCTTTGTTCAACCCGCTCGGCGAAATCGGCGTTTTCCGAAAGGAATCCATAGCCGGGATGAATGGCCTGGGCGTCGGTGACTTCCGCGGCGCTGATGATTGCCGGCACATTGAGATAGCTGCCGCTGGACGGCGCGGGGCCGATGCACACCGATTCGTCAGCCAGGCGCACGTATTTCGCCTCGGCATCGGCTTCGGAATGCACGACTACGGTCTTGATACCCATCTCGCGGCAGGCGCGCTGGATACGCAGCGCAATTTCGCCGCGATTGGCTATGAGAATTTTGTCGAACATGGATTCAGTTTATCCCCGGCGCCGCAATCGTCCGGAAGTACTCCGCGTCAGGCGGTTCCGCACGATCTGAGACAGGTGTTAAAAGGTTCAGCCGATGATGAACAGCGGCTGGCCGTATTCGACCGGCTGGCCGTTTTCAACCAGGATGGCCTTGATCACGCCATCCGCGTCCGCCTCGATTTCATTCAACAGCTTCATCGCTTCGATAATGCACACGGTTTCACCGGACTTGATCGGCGATCCGACTTCGACAAACGGTTTCGATCCCGGCGCCGACGAGCGGTAGAAGGTGCCGACCATCGGCGATTTCACGATATGCCCTTCGGGTTCCGCAGCCGGTGCTTCTGCAGCTGGAGACGCTGCTTCCGCGGCTTCGACCGCAGGCATCTGCATCATCGGCTGCGGCGCATGCGCCATCATCACCGGCGCAGATGCGCCGCCAAAACGGCTGATGCGCACTTTTTCTTCGCCTTCGGTGATTTCCAGTTCGGCGATGTCTGACTGCTGCACCAGATCAATCAGTGTTTTCAGTTTTCTCAAATCCATGACTAACCCTTCTTTTTCGTATGGCGCAAAGCGTAATCCAGCGCCAGTTCATACCCGGCCGGGCCGAGGCCGCTGATCACGCCGACCGCGATATCCGAAAAATAGGACTCGCGGCGGAACGATTCCCGCGCAAACACATTGGACAAATGAATCTCGACAAAGGGGATGGCCACCGCTGCCAGCGCATCACGCAAGGCGACACTGGTATGGGTGAATGCGGCGGGATTGATCAGGATGAAATCCGTGCCGTCCCGTCCGGCCTGCTGCACCCGCTCGACCAGGTCCGCCTCGGAATTGCTTTGGAAAGCAGCCAGACTGATCCCGGCGGCCTGGGCCCGCGTCTGCAAGCGGCTTTCGATTTCAGCGAGGGTCGTTGCCCCATAGATGCCGGGCTCGCGCGTGCCGAGCAGATTCAGGTTCGGACCGTTGAGCAACAATAATTTTTCGGGACTACTCATGGCCTTCCCGCTTATAATGGTTGAACATTTCGCGGCGAGTCACCCCGCCCAAGCCCGCTCCGGGCCGCAAAATCAGCTCAAATTCAAGTTAGCCGATTTTGCCAGAAGTTAGCAAAAATTGTCCATAAAAGTCTGTCAAATAAGTCTTTTTAGAGGGTGGACCCCTCTAACTTGCTTATTTTTGTGCCCTCCTGCACCTCGTTGAGAGCCTGTCGGCTCGAACCCGTTTTACACAGGATCAGCAAGCATCTCTGAATATCTTCGATTTCGGGTAAATACCGGAAAATAGGCGAAGAAGAATAAAAATAAAGGCCATTTAGAAGAAGAAAGCCCTTCGGCTCGATGCAAATCCCCGTCTTTTAAACATCCTGGCGGGTCCGATAACCCGTTATTTCAGCAAGGGTTTCAGCGTAGTCCGCATACGCTCTTCAGAAATGCCGCCGACAAGATGGGTAACGATGCGATCCAAGGGATCAATCACCAAGGTGTAGGGCAGCACACCAGCCTTGTTGCCCGCCTCGCGCGACAGATCCATCGCATCCATTCCGCCGATGACCAAGGGATAATCGACATTGAGCTCTTTGGCGAATTCACGAACTTTA
>Ga0209358_10001850_pt1 | contig 16506 bp, 12 predicted proteins | sample LauGreFa1BDMLBSN_2_FD_187574 | JGI IMG/M metagenome (GOLD analysis project Ga0209358, IMG submission 187574) | Freshwater lake microbial communities from Lake Michigan, USA - Fa13.BD.MLB.SN (SPAdes) (version 2) | ecosystem: Environmental > Aquatic > Freshwater > Lake | place: Lake Michigan, USA... | reverse complement strand
GCAAATCATCAAATGTACCGTTATAGGTTTCCAAGTTTTCAAATTTACCAAGGTTACCTACAAATTTCAATTTCACACTTTCCAAGCTACCATTACGGTGTTTAGCAATTATAAATTCGGCTTGCCCTTGAGTAGGCGAATTTCCTTCGTCATCCCATTCATCCAATTTGTAGTATTCTGGACGATAAATAAACGAAACAATATCGGCATCTTGCTCAATGGCACCCGATTCTCTAAGGTCGGATAAAAGAGGTCTTTTGTGCCCCGGACGAGTTTCTACCGCACGAGACAATTGCGAAAGTGCAATTACAGGAACGCCAAGTTCTTTTGCTAACGCTTTTAAGTTTCTAGAAATAGTAGATATTTCTTGCTCTCTATTCCCAGATCCTTTTCCGTTGCTTCCTCCTGCAGTCATCAACTGAAGGTAATCCACGATAATTAATTTAATACCGTGTTGGGAAGCCAAACGTCTGGATTTAGCTCTTAAATCGAAAATGGATAGGGAAGGAGTATCATCAATAAATAATGGCGCTTTCTCTAAGTTTTTTACCTTTATACTCAATTGTTCCCATTCGTGTTTTTCTAATTTTCCCGTTCTTAATTTTTCAGAAGACAGACCTGTTTCTGATGAGATCAAACGCGTGATTAATTGCACAGATGACATTTCAAGAGAAAATAGTGCGACTGGGTGACCATAATCGATCGCCACATTTCTTGCCATGGATAGTACAAACGCCGTTTTTCCCATACCAGGTCGAGCCGCAATGATTATTAAATCACTAGGTTGCCAACCTGAAGTTACTTTGTCCAAACTATCAAATCCAGTGGCTATTCCGCTCAAACCTTCTTTTCCAGCAATTTCTTCAATTCTCTTTTTAGCTTGAATCACCAAACTTTGAGCAGTTTCTGAGCTACGCTTGATATTTCCTTGGGTAACTTCATATAACTTGGATTCGGCTCTATCCAATAAATCAAACACATCGGTAGATTCATCATAGGAATCTTCAATAATCTCTGAGGATATTTTTATTAAACTTCGTTGGATGAATTTCTGTAGAATAATTCTAGAGTGAAATTCAATGTGTGCCGAAGAAGATATTTTTTGTGTAAGTTGAATCAAATAGTAATCGCCACCCGCTATTTCTAATTTACCATTTTTTCTAAGTTGTGCAGAAACGGTCAGTAAATCCACCGGTTGAGAATCAGTAAACAACTGAAATATAGCCTCGAAAATATATTTATGGGCGTCTTTGTAAAACGCTTCAGGCTGTAAAATATCTATTACTTCGTCAACTCCTTTTTTATCAATCATCATCGCTCCCAAAACCGCTTCCTCTAATTCTAGAGTTTGTGGTGGGAGTTTTCCTTTTTCTAAATTGATAATCGTAGTTTTTTCTACTTTTACAGGGTTGAGGTTGACCGATTTTTCCATTGAGCGAATTTACCAAAAAAATAAAAAAAATCCGTAAGGAGTTATTAGTATTATTTGTTGATAACTAACTATTTTTTGTTTATAAGTAAAAAAAAATCCGAAACCATAAGGCTTCGGATTTTCTAATGATTTTAACTAGTTTATTCTTTATATTCACCCATCTTACTGTATTTCTCCATTCTTTTGGCCACTAATTCAGTTGTTGATAAGTCTTTTAGTTCTTTGTAACCTTTTAAGATGTATTTCTCTACCGTTTTGAATGTAGTTTCACGATCATAATGAGCTCCACCAAGAGGTTCTGGAATAATATCGTCTACTAGATTTTGCTTTTTCATATCGGCTGATGTCAATTTTAATGCATCGGCAGCTTGTTCTTTGTATTCCCAGCTTTTCCATAAAATAGACGAACAAGATTCAGGAGAAATTACAGAGTACCAAGTGTTTTCTAACATGTATACTTTATCTCCAACACCAATTCCTAATGCACCACCAGATGCGCCTTCACCAACAATAACAGTAATAATTGGCACTTTTAATCGCATCATTTCAAGAATGTTTCTTGCAATTGCTTCACCTTGTCCACGCTCCTCCGCTTCTAAACCTGGATAAGCACCCGGAGTATCAATTAAAGTAACTACAGGAATTCCAAATTTTTCAGCCATTTTCATTAAACGCAAAGCTTTTCTATATCCTTCTGGATTTGCCATACCGAAGTTACGGTATTGACGCGTTTTGGTATTGTATCCTTTTTGCTGCCCTACAATCATGAAAGATTGCCCTCCAATTTTCCCTAATCCACCAATCATGGCTTTGTCGTCTTTGAAATTTCTATCTCCAAACATTTCTAAGAAAGTGTCTCCGCACAATGCGTTTACATGATCCATAGTATAAGGACGGTTTGGGTGACGTGACAATTGAACGCGTTGCCAAGCGGTTAGGTTTTTATATATTTCACGTTTGGTTTCTTCTAATTTTTTTTGGATTTGCTTGCAAGGATCTGAAACATCAACATCTGACTCTTGACCGATGATTTCACATTTGTCTAATTGTTCTTCTAGTTCTTTTATTGGAAGCTCAAAATCTAAATATTCCATAGGGTATGTGCTTTTATATTTTGTTTGATCAGCAAAGATAAAATTTAATATCTTGAATGAAAGTAATTTTTTTAAAATTATTAAAAACAATTAGTGTTGAATTGAAATGATTTAGTAACAGTAAGATTCTATTTATTTAATACTAAGATAATCTTAAGTTTACTTTCATAATTTCAATTAATTTAATTTTGTAAAAAGTATATTACAAAGTTACCTTCTAGATTTATTTTAATAATGCGAAAATTATTTATTGATTTAAAATATTATTTTATTGTTTGTTTACTTTTTATAGGTATGTCATTTTTAGGAGTATTGACTTATGGAAAGCTAAACTTTCATTTAATTGTAAATCAATACAATTCTTCTTTTCAAGATATTTTCTTCAAATATTTTACAAATGTTGGTGATGGATTATTTGCAGTTTTAATTTTATTAATTTTGTTGTTTTTAGTTAAAATTAGAACCTTTTTTATTGGTTTGTCTTCTTTCTTACTTTCTGGTTTGGTTTGTCAATTAATGAAAAAAATATTTTTTGTAAATCAATTAAGGCCAATTAAATTTTTTAGTGCAGATCAACTTCATTTTGTTGAAGGAGTTGTTTTAAGAACCAACAACTCATTTCCATCAGGTCATTCAACTACTGCATTTGCAATTTTTTTGTTTTTGGCTTATGTTTTTAAAAATAAAAATTATCAAATCATATTTGCTGTTATTGCCTGTTTAACGGCTTATTCTAGAGTATATTTATCCCAACACTTTTTTGCTGATGTGGCTGCAGGAGGCTTGATTGGAATTGGTACTTTTTTGATTTCCTATTCTGTTATTATTTCAATCAAAATTAAATGGTTTGACAAAACTATTAAATCTTTATTTAAAAATAAATCAAAAAATAAAAAGGTATCTATAGAGCTTAATTTAAATTGATCTTTAATTTCTCACAAAGAAAACGTATCCACCTTTTTCATATAAATAGTGAATATTTTTAAGCTGTAGCACTTTTTCTTTATCATACATTTTACATACAATATAAACTGGTTTATCAATTGCACCAGATAACAACCACTCTTCATCTAATGCTTTTATATTTTTTGGTTTTTGTTTGTTTGTATAGAAAAATTTTGCATAACTTCTAAAACCATAAGTAGTTACATATTCATTTTGAGTATTATGTTTTTGAAAAAATGCAATCATACATCCTTGAGTATGCTGCTCTATTTTTGGAACAATAAATAGCATTAATAAATTTAATACCATTACATTTATCATAAACAAATGGATAATATAGTTAATATTGTTTTTTAGTTTTATTAAAATAAGTACTATTAACACTATATATAGTAACCCGAACAAATATTCATAACCACCCCATTGGACAGTTAATAGAATGTTTTGAACAGCAAACTGATCTTTGATAAACGGAATTAAATTCTCTTTAAATTTCACAATCAAAGGGATCCCTGTAAAAACAATACCTAATAAAATTCCAACAAAAGTCATTAACATCAATGATATTTTGTGTAAATTTCTTTTCTCAACAATATTATGGTAGATTATATAGGCAGCCATAAATGATAATGGAAAGTAGCATAAAGAAGTATAATGAACTATTTTAGTTGTAGTTATTGAAAATAAGATTAAAACAACCCAAAATAATATAAAATTTAGGGTATAAAAATCTTTTACAAATATTGATTTAGAATTTGATAAATTCTTCTTTAATATATAAGGAATTGCAATTAGTGAGATTGGAAAGCAACCAAAAAACAACACTATAAAGTGATAATAAAATGGTTCGCCATGTCCTGCTTCAGATGTGGTAAATAACCTAATTTGGTATGCAATAAATTCTTTAAAAAGTTCAATTCCACCGCCGTTAATAATTTCAGAAATAAACCAAAAAGAGGTAATCATACAAATAATCAATCCAGCAATAATCAAATCTAAAATTTTTATTTTGATGGTTTTCCATTTATAGATCACAAAAAAGAAAACAACCAATAGTATTATCAAGATTGCGACAGGACCTTTTGTTAATACTGCTAAACCAGCCAATAGTGAAGCGATTAGTAGATTTTTCTTTTGATATTTATCTTGATATAAATAGAAAAAATAAATAGAAATGAATATGAATAAGTTAAATAATGGGTCAATTATCCCTGTTTTAAAATAAAAATGGGGTAAAATACTTCCGATATAGGAAATAGCCCAGATGAAACCAAATTTTTCTGAAATAAATTTTTTCCCGATATAATATATAGAAAGAATAGAGATGATGCCAACAATTACATTTGGAAATCGGCTAGCAAATTCATTGATACCAAAAACTTTCATCGATAAGACTTGCAACCAAAAAAATAATGGCGGCTTTTCCCAAAATGGTTGATAATTAATTTGAACATTTAAATAGTTCTCATTAACAATCATTTCTCTTGCTATTTCAGCAAAATTTACTTCGTCCCAGTCAAACAAATGAACAGATCCAATAGCAAAAGGAAAGAAAAAGCAACTTAATAAAAGGAGTATTAAAGCGTAATTATTCTTTAACTTATTTATGTTAATAGGTCCCATTTAACAATTTTATTTTTATTCAAGAAATACTTTATAGAAACCAAAATTACATGCAAACCATAAATACTACTTCTTTTAAAATTGATTGAGGAAGCCTCTGGAAAATACTTAGTTGGGCAAGTAACTTCCGCAATTTCGTAATCTTTGTTGCAAATTTGAGCTATAATTTGATTGTCAAAGGCAAAATCATCAGAACATTTTTCATAATTCACGTTGTTCAATACTTTCATATCGAATGATCTAAAACCGGTATGATATTCTGAAAGTTTTTGGTTCATCAAAATATTTTGAAAAAGAGTCAACATTCTATTAAAAAAATACTTGTATAATGGCATTCCACCTCTTAAAGCACCTTTTCCTAAAATTCTAGAACCAAAAACAACTGGGTATAAATCATTTCCAATTATACTAACCATTGCCTCAATTAATAATGGAGTATATTGATAATCAGGATGAAGCATTACTACTATGTCGGCGTTTAATTCTTTGCATTTATTATAACAAGTTTTTTGATTTCCACCGTATCCTTTATTTATTTCATGTCGAATAACATGATTTATACCCAGCTTCTTTGCTAATTCATACGTTTCATCAATACTATTATCATCTACTAAAATCACCTCATCAACGAGGTTCATCGGAATTTCTATAAATGTTTTTTCTAACGTTTTTTCTGCATTATACGCTGGAAGAACAACTACTACTTTTTTGTTTTTGTACATAAATTAATTCTGTTTAATCAATAAAATATTATAGCTGTCCTTAATGATTTCTTAAAAAGGAAGCTTTAAATTAGATTATAAAATTAACATTTAAAACAATTCCATAATTGTCAAAGTAAAAAGTTAACAAAGACTTCATATTGGAATAAAAAAAAGAATATTTTTAGCTATTTTTAGTTTTGTGGAAATATTTGATCACGCCGTTGAGGATAACGGTTGATAAAATAATAAGTGCTCCAATATAAAAATTGAAACTCATTTTTTCCGTTTCTTTAAATACAATCACGGCCAAGATAATTCCGTAAATAGGTTCTAAATTAATGGTTAGCATAACCGTATACGGACTTAAAAATTGCATCACTTTCACCGAGGCTATAAAGGCGTAAGCGGTGCAAAAAGTACTTAAAATGATAAGGTAAAACCAATCTGAATTTGATATTTCAAAGAATTTAGAATTGAAACTACCTGAATACAATAGGAAGATAGAAAAGAATAATACACCACCTAATAGTTCGTAAAAGGAAATTATTGAAGGATCGTATTCTTTGGCATATTTACCATTTATCATTGAAAATAAAGCGGATAAAAATGCCGAGCTTAACGCCAATAATATCCCGTTTATGAACTGCCCGTCGATATTAAAAATGATGTAAAGCCCTAGAAAAACGATAATTCCAAATACTACTTCATACCAAATTATTTTTCTACCATAGAAAATAGGTTCCATTATGGAAGCGAAAAAAGCACCTGTAGATAAACACGCCAGCGTAACTGATATATTGGAAACCTTGATGGCTTTAAAAAAAGTAAACCAGTGTAAAGCAATGATTAACCCCGCAAATAGAAATCCGATGAGGGTTTTTTTTGAAACTCGAAAGGAGGTTTTATTGATTCCAATGTAAATAAAGATGAAACCTACCGCCAATAACATTCTGAACCATACCAATGGTAAAGCATCTAGCGTAATTAGTTTTCCTAATACTGCTGTAAATCCCCAAATAAAAACTATGAAATGGAGATGTAAGTAACTTTTTAGGTTATCGTTTGGCATTTCGAAGGAGATAAATGGCGAGAATACCAAATAAAACATTGGGTAACCAAACCGCAATAAATGGATTTATGGTCGATTTTTCTGCTAAGGCGCCAAATATTTTGTCAAAAAACACAAAGGCAAATGCGATACCAATTCCAATTGCCAAATTGATTCCCATTCCACCTCTTCGCTTGATTGAAGAAAAAGCTAGTGCAATTATGGTAAGTATAAATGCTGACACAGGCAGGCTATATTTTTTATATAACACGACTAAATAAACACTAATATTGGAATTTCCTCTCTTTATTTCTTTATCTATAAATTGATTTAATTCAAATATGGAAAGGGTCTCAGCTACATAGACCATAGGGGTTAAATCTTCGAGATCAAAACTGAATACGGTATCTTTTTGCTCGGCCATTTCAATTTTGTCAGAAAATTCGCCCACTGTTCTTTTGTTATAATCATAAAGAGTATAGTTTTTTTGAAGTGGATTCCATTTTATTCTGCCAGCGGTGATTTTATATTTTAATTGGTCTTTATCGAATTTCTCCATAGAAAAATTGAAAGCCATTTTGGATACCTGATTAAAACTTCCTACATAAATATATTCGTCTTTACTAATTTGTCGGAATACATCAGAATTCTGTCGCATTTTTTCTAATCCACCAGGGGTTAAATAATTATATCTAAAATTATTGAATCCTTCACTGGCTTTTGGTAAAATAAAAACCCCAATTAAAAAAGCTAAAACTGAAACTATTGTTGCTCCAATTAAATAGGGACGCATGAATCTTGTGAAAGATATTCCAGAGCTTAATATGGCAATTATCTCGGTATTATTTGCCAATTTTGAAGTAAACCAAATTATAGATAAAAACAAAAAAATGGGGAACAATAAATTTGCAAAATAAACGGTGAAGTTGCAATAATAGATAGCAATAGCAGAAAACGGAATTTTATATTCTATCATCTTATCTATTTTTTCAGATACATCAATGATAATTCCAATTGGAATAAACATCATTAGCATCACAAAAAAGTTACTTAGATAGCGTTTTAATATGTATTTATCGATTATTTTCATTACGCTTTACAATCTCTGACTCATGTTTTTTACCATCTTTTCCTTCCAAACTTTGAAATCTCCCGCTAAGATATGTTTTCTAGCCTCACGAACCAACCACATGTAGAAACCTAAGTTGTGAATTGTAGCAATTTGCTTTCCTAGATATTCATTGGCAGCAAAAAGATGACGCAAATAGGCTTTTGTATATTCTCTATCTACAAAGGTGATTCCCATTTCATCTACCGGTGAAAAATCATCCTCCCACTTTTTATTTTTAATATTGATAGTTCCATTTGCAGTGAATAGCATTCCATTTCTTGCATTTCTAGTGGGCATCACGCAATCAAACATATCAATTCCAAGTGCTATATTTTCTAATATATTTATTGGAGTACCAACACCCATTAGATACCTCGGTTTGTCTTGTGGTAAAATTGCTGTAACAATTTCAGTCATGGCATACATTTCTTCAGCAGGTTCTCCTACTGAAAGTCCGCCAATAGCATTTCCCTGTGATCCAGCATTGGCAATGTATTCTGCCGACTGCATGCGTAAATCTTTATAAGTACTTCCCTGAACAATTGGGAAAAATGTTTGGTCGTAACCGTATTTAACTGGAACTTTTTCTAAGTGATTGATACAACGATCCAACCAACGATGCGTCATGTGCATCGACCGTTGCGCATATCGGTAATCACAAGGGTAAGGGGTGCATTCGTCAAAAGCCATAATAATATCAGCTCCTATGGTGCGTTGAATTTCCATTACATTTTCTGGCGTAAAAAAGTGATACGAACCGTCTATATGCGATTTGAATTTTACTCCTTCTTCCTTAATTTTTCTATTTGCCGAAAGGGAATAAACCTGATAGCCACCAGAATCAGTCAAAATATTTCGATCCCAATTCATAAATTTGTGTAAACCTCCCGCTTTTTCTAGAATTTCTGTTTGCGGACGTAAATACAAATGATAGGTATTTCCTAGAATAATATCAGGGTTAATTTCCTCTTTTAATTCTCTTTGGTGTACTCCTTTTACAGAAGCAACGGTTCCAACAGGCATAAAAATAGGTGTTTCAATCACCCCGTGATCAGTAGTAATTGTTCCTGCACGGGCTTGAGATTGCGGATCAGTCTTTAATAAATCAAACTTCATAATGGCTTTTTTCAGTCAGCAAATATAAGAGAATTGTATTTTATGAGTGGGGAAATACCAAATAAATTAACATGAATTTCATGTTTTAGATGTTTTTGGGCGTGCCCTCGTTTGAAACAATTTAGTAAAAAAAAACTTCAGTTTAACTTCGGTCGTGCTGTTCACTTCAATCTCTTGCTCCACGCTGTTCCGCAATAGGATTTCCATTGCCATCACTCACGCAATTACAGTTGGATTTAAGAATTCTACAGAAAGTTTACTTTATTTTAATATTAACTTTACCTTCAATTAATTGTAATATATTTGCAACGATTTCCTAATAATTCATTTCAGTATGAAACAACACTTGCGCTTAAACGAATATAAAGTACTGTTTTACAGACTCTCACTTGCTTATATTTTTTATTTTTTTGCTCGAGTATTATTTTACATCTATAATTTCCAACTCCTAAAAGTAGATTCAGTAGCTGAATTTCTTTCCCTTTGTTATTACGGATTGGCTTTTGATACCACGGCTATTTTATATGCCAATTTACTATTTATAGTTTTCTCCGTTTTCCCAGTATTTAAAAATACCAATCAAGGCTACCAGAAGTTCTTGTTTTATTTGTATTTCTCCTTGAATTTGTTGGCTTATGCAACTAATTTTATTGATTTTATCTATTATAAATTTACTTTCGCAAGGACCACAATCGTGGTTTTAAATGTCCTAGAACACGAAACGAATAAAGCGGTTTTGTTTTCAAGTTTTCTATTGCAATATTGGCATGTATTTCTATTATTTTTAGTGTTCTCGGCAGTATGGATTTATCTTTACAAAAAAGTTACGGTAAAACAATTTATACCATCAAAGAAAATACCTTACATCGGTTTTTCCATCCTAGGATTTTTGTTTGTTGTAGCATTGACAATTGGAGGTATTCGTGGTGGCGATTTTAAAAAGTCCACGCGACCAATTAATCTTCTTGATGCAAGCCGACATGTTAAAAATATTGTTCACTCCGATATTGTGCTAAACACACCATTTGCCATAATTAGAACTCTTTTTAGCAACAGCTTTAATAAACCAGATTTTAAAGATGTCAATCCACAAGTTATTAACTCATTGGTCCAGCCAGTAAAATTATATCGTAATAATCCAGCAACTAAGCCAAATGTAGTGGTGTTTATTTTGGAGAGTTATGGTCGTGAATACATTGGAGCACTTAATAAAAATGTCAAAATACCAAATTATAAAAGTCATGCACCATTTTTAGATTCCTTATCGCAACACAGTATGATTTTTACGAATGCTTACGCAAATGGACGTCAGTCTATTCATGGAATGTCTTCTGTATTAGCAGGCATACCTTCATTTAAAGATGCATTTACTTCCTCACCTTATCCAAAACAAAAAATAGAATCCATAGTTTCTACCTTGAAAAGTGAGGGTTATAACACGTCGTTTTTCCACGGTGCTGCGAACGGTTCCATGGGTTTTTTGGGTTTTGCAAATATCTTAGGAGTCGATAATTATTATGGTAGAACAGAATACAATGACGATTCGCAATTTGATGGTTTTTGGGGTATTTGGGACGAGCCATTCCTTCAATTTATGAAGAAAACTTTGGACAAAAAGAAGTCGCCATTTTTCGCTTCCGTATTCACAGTTTCCTCACATGAACCTTATATAATCCCAGACAAATACAAGATTAAATTCCGTGAAGGTGACGTTCCTATTCATAAGTGTGCGGAATACACCGACTATTCTTTGAAGCAATTTTTTAACCAAGCAAAGAAGGAAGCTTGGTTCAATAATACCATTTTCGTTTTTGTCGCTGATCATTGCAACCAAATATATTACGATGAATTCCAAAAACCAATAAATAGATATGCAGTACCTATAATTATCTATAAACCAAATAGTAACTTGGTGGGAGTAAATAATGATCTAGCACAACAAATAGATATTTATCCAACTATTTTAGACATGATTGGTTACAAAAAACCTTTTAGGAGTTGGGGTAGAAGTCTATTGGATAACAAAACCAGTACCCCATTTGTAATCAATTCTACAGGAACTATATATCAATTTTCGCGAGGAAACTACATTTGTACTTTTGACGGAAAGAACGCAATTGGTTTTTATGACAAAGAGGATAAGGCGCTGAAAACAAATTTAATAGGTCATAGAAACAGCGAAATGAATACCTTAGAACTCAATTGTAAGGCCTTTATTCAAGATTATATGAACCGTGTAGTAGATCAAAAATTAGCCAATTAAGAAATTATTGAATTGTTAATAAAATGTCCTACATTGTTAGGATTTTTTATTTTTAGACTCTTGTCGACCGAGTTATCTGATTATCTTTGCATAAGTTTAACTATAACTCATACAATGAAACCCAACACACAACAATTAAATGATTTAACAATCCAAGTTAGAAGAGACATTCTTCGAATGGTACATGCAGTAAATTCAGGTCATCCAGGGGGTTCTTTAGGTTGCGCAGAATTTATTGTTGCGTTGTACCAAAGTATCATGAACCGAAAAGATACTTTCGATATGGACGGAATTGACGAAGATCTTTTCTTCCTTTCCAACGGTCATATTTCACCCGTATTTTACAGTGTTTTAGCAAGAAGTGGCTATTTTCCTGTGGCTGAATTAGCCACCTTTAGAAAAATAAATTCTCGATTACAAGGACATCCAACTACGCATGATAATTTACCAGGTGTTCGAATGGCTTCAGGATCTTTGGGTCAAGGTTTGTCAGTAGGAATTGGTGCTGCATTGGCTAAAAAATTGAATGGGGATAAAAACCTAGTTTATACACTTCACGGGGACGGAGAATTGCAAGAAGGTCAAAATTGGGAAGCGATTATGTATGCCTCTGCTTATAAAGTAGATAATTTAATTGCAACAATTGACTTGAATGGGAAACAAATTGATGGATCTACGGATGAGGTATTACCAATGGGTAGTATTCGTGCTAAATTTGAATCTTTCGATTGGGACGTATTAGAAATCAAAGAAGGAAATAATATAGAAGCTATTATTTCAGGAATGCAAGAAGCCAAATCAAGAACTGGAAATGGGAAACCTGTTTGCGTTTTATTGCATACTGAAATGGGTAACGGCGTTGATTATATGATGTTTAGTCACGCTTGGCATGGTAAAGCGCCAAATGACACTCAATTAGAAACGGCATTGGCTCAAAACCCTGAAACTTTAGGTGATTACTAAACTAGATTATGAATCATTCAATTTTAAACAACAATGAAAAAATATACAAATACAGGAAGTAAAGATACCCGTTCTGGTTTTGGAGCAGGAATGACAGAATTAGGACAAACCAATGATAAAGTGGTGGCACTTTGCGCCGACTTAATAGGTTCCTTAAAATTTGATGATTTTAAAAAAAATCACCCTGAGCGCTTTTTTCAAATCGGTATTGCTGAGGCAAATATGATCGGTATTGCAGCAGGTTTAACTATAGGAGGAAAGATTCCATTCACGGGAACGTTTGCTAATTTCTCTACTGGTAGAGTTTACGATCAAATTCGTCAATCAGTAGCTTACTCTGATAAAAATGTAAAAATATGTGCTTCTCATGCCGGTTTAACTCTTGGAGAGGATGGAGCAACTCACCAAATTTTAGAGGACATCGGATTGATGAAAATGTTACCAGGAATGACAGTAATAAACACCTGTGATTACAATCAAACAAAAGCAGCAACTATCGCGATTGCAGCTCATCATGGTCCTGTTTATTTGCGTTTTGGTCGTCCTGTAGTTCCTAATTTTATGCCAGCCGATGAACCATTTGTAATTGGAAAAGCAATTGTACTAAATGAAGGTACCGATGTTACGATCGTAGCAACAGGTCATTTGGTTTGGGAAGCATTATTAGCTGCTGAAGCCCTTGAAGAAAAAGGAATTTCTGCTGAGGTAATTAATATCCACACCATTAAACCGCTAGATGAAGCTGCTATTTTAAAATCATTGGCTAAAACAAAATGTATTGTAACTGCTGAAGAGCATAATATTCTAGGTGGATTGGGAGAAAGTGTGGCTAGAGTATTATCCTCAAATCATCCTGCACCTCAAGAATTTGTAGCAGTGCACGATTCATTTGGTGAAAGCGGAACACCTTCACAATTAATGGAAAAATACAAACTAAATAGTCAAGCAATAGTGGAAGCAGTAGAAAAAGTAATTGCTAGAAAATAATTAATTGACTAACAAAGCATAAAAAAACCTTTCAATAGAAAGGTTTTTTTATTTAGAATAAGTACTTAACTTCATTTTTTATATAAGATAATGCGACACTAGATGGCGATTGCTTATCCATTAAATCATTCATGATTACTTCTCGAAGTTTATTTGCTGTATCTACACGATCGCTCATGTTGGTTCGTCGAATCATTTGAATTGTAGCATTTTTAGCAGTAACAATTACAGTCCAGCATTCATCTGACATATAAATTTGTTGGGTTAAATTGTGCTCAAACTCTTGTTCAATATTTGAAATCAAAAAATTTTCATAATCGTTTTTATCCTCTGAATTGGGAGAAATTCTAATTAATAATTTTCCTGGATTAATTCGTTCTAGAAACAAAGTCATTCTTTCAAAAGCTTGTAACCTCAATGGTAATGCATCTTTTTGAGTGTCTTTATTTAATAAATACCTGCGTCTCCCTTCTTCATTTTTAGTATGTAAGTTGAAAAAATAATAGGCCACAAAACCGGTGATAATAGCTGGTAATGTATAACTTAATAATTCGATCAATTTTGTAGTATCCATTTTTATTGTTTATTGTTATTTTAAGAATTAAAAAAAACAAATTAACGAATAAAGAAATAAACTTATGGCTTACATTTGATAAAATTTTTATAAAAAATGGATATTCTAGTTATAACATTATTATGTGTAGCTGCATTTTTAGCTGGATTTATTGATGCAATTGTTGGTGGAGGTGGATTAATTCAAACCCCAATGGGAATGATATTATTACCTAATCTGCCAGTTTCAACAATTATTGGAACCTTAAAAGTACCCTCTTTTAGCGGTACTTTTTTTGCTGCAATTCAATATCTAAAGAAAATTGAAATGAACTGGAAGCTGCTCTTAGTAATGATGCTTTTAGCCGTTCCATCTGCTTACTTAGGCTCTACTTTACTGGTGTATATGAGTAATGATTTTATGAAACCTTTACTTTTAGTAATTTTATCTTTATTATTGATTTACACGTATGTAAAGAAAAATTTTGGAATGAATTCTAACAAATTTCATTCCCCAAAAAAACAACTATTTTATGCAGTATTAATATCTTTTTTTATTGGATTTTATGATGGCTTTATTGGTCCAGGAACAGGTAGTTTTTTGGTATTAGCATTTGTAATTATTCTTGGATTCGATTTTCTTCAAGCTTCAGCCAATGCTAAAATGGTCAATTTGGCAACTAATTTTGGATCGATTTGTTTATTTATCATTAAAGGCAAAATACTATGGTTAATTGCTATTCCGATGGCTATTTGTAATGCTTTAGGAGGTTATATTGGTGCAAAGTTGGCTATAAATAAAGGAAATAAATTCATTAGGATTTTCTTTTTAATTGTCGTTTTGGGTACTTTAATCCGTTTTGCTTACGATGTTTTTCAAGGAAAGTAAGCACTTTATAACTAACTCAAAATTGTTAAGATATAGTTTGTTTTCATACTAAATCCTCATTCTAAATTCCTATTTTTGTAATCCTATACAATTAAAATGCAAAAATACATTAGTCAACTTAACTCAGCGCAACAAGAGCCAGTTCTACAAAAGGACGGTCCAATGATTATTATTGCTGGTGCAGGTTCTGGAAAAACTCGTGTTTTAACTATTAGAATCGCTTATCTGATGAGTTTAGGCGTTGACGCTTTTAGTATTTTAGCATTAACATTCACGAACAAAGCAGCTCGTGAAATGAAAAAAAGAATCTCAGATATTGTTGGAACTAATGAAGCAAAAAATCTTTGGATGGGAACGTTCCACTCCGTTTTTGCAAGAATTCTTCGTTCGGAGTCGGATAAACTAGGTTACCCATCTAATTTTACGATCTACGATACCCAAGATTCGGTTCGATTGATATCAGCGGTTATTAAAGAAATGCAACTGGATAAAGACATCTACAAACCAAAACAGGTACTTGGCAGAATTTCCTCTTATAAAAACAGTTTGATTACGGTTAAAGCGTATTTCAACAATCCTGAATTAATGGAAGCCGATGCCATGTCTAAAAAACCTCGCTTAGGAGAAATTTATCAAAATTATGTGGATCGTTGTTTTAAAGCGGGAGCCATGGATTTTGATGATTTACTATTAAAAACAAACGAATTACTGACTCGTTTCCCTGAGGTATTGGCAAAATATCAAGATCGATTTAGATATATTTTGGTGGATGAGTACCAAGATACCAATCATTCACAATACCTAATTGTTCGCGCTTTATCCGATAAATTTCAAAACATTTGTGTGGTTGGTGATGATGCGCAAAGTATTTATGCTTTCCGTGGGGCCAACATAAATAACATTCTGAATTTTCAAAAAGATTATGATGGCGTAAAAACCTATCGCTTGGAACAAAATTATCGTTCTACTAAAAATATAGTCGAAGCAGCGAATTCAATTATTGAAAAAAACAAAACCAAATTAGATAAAATCGTTTGGACCGCAAATGATTCAGGATCTAAAATTAAAGTGCATCGTAGTTTAACCGATGGAGAAGAAGGCCGATTTGTAGCCAGTACCATTTGGGATCAGAAAATGCAAAACCAAATGACGAATGGTCAATTTGCAATTCTATATCGCACCAATGCACAATCGCGTGCAATGGAAGATGCGCTTAGAAAAAGAGATATTCCCTATCGCATTTATGGTGGTTTGTCTTTCTATCAAAGGAAAGAAATTAAGGATGTATTGTGTTATTTGCGTTTAATAATAAATCCTAAAGATGAAGAAGCGTTAATTCGCGTCATTAATTATCCAGCCCGTGGAATAGGTGATACTACCGTTGAAAAGCTAACCATTGCTGCCAATCATTACAAAAGATCAATATTTGAAGTAATGCAAAATATTGATAAAATTGATTTGAAACTGAATTCTGGTGCAAAACAAAAGCTGACTGATTTTGTAACGATGATCCAGAGTTTCCAGGTCATCAATGAAAATCAAGATGCTTTTTATATTGCTGAACATGTAGCCAAAAAAACAGGATTGGTTCAAGAATTGAAAAAAGATGGAACGCCTGAAGGAATTGCTAGAATTGAAAATATCGAAGAATTATTAAACGGGATTAAAGATTTTACAGAAGGCCAAAAAGAAATTGATGGAGCAAGAGGTTCTTTGGGCGAATTTATGGAAGACGTAGCTTTGGCTACAGATTTAGATAAGGATACTGGTGATGATGAT
>Ga0209358_10001844_pt1 | contig 16546 bp, 13 predicted proteins | sample LauGreFa1BDMLBSN_2_FD_187574 | JGI IMG/M metagenome (GOLD analysis project Ga0209358, IMG submission 187574) | Freshwater lake microbial communities from Lake Michigan, USA - Fa13.BD.MLB.SN (SPAdes) (version 2) | ecosystem: Environmental > Aquatic > Freshwater > Lake | place: Lake Michigan, USA... | reverse complement strand
TCGCGCCGGTAGCATACCGGCGCGATCACCGGTTCCGATGAGGTGTTCAGCGCCGTTTGCAAACAATACGGCGTAATCCGCGTCAATGACTGCAATGAACTGTATGAGCAGGCCATCGTGCTGCGCCAGAAAAAACGCAAGCTGCCGAAAGGGCGGCGTGCGGCGTCGATGTCGCTGTCCGGCGGCAATGTGGTGCAGATGGCCGACGTGGGCACCCATCTGGGTCTCAGCTGGCACAACTACACGACCACCACCGACGGCCGCCTCGGCGAGCTGATTCCGGGCTACGGCAAGGTCAGCAATCCGACCGATATGACCTCACTGGCCACCGGCCAGCCGGAGATTTACCGCAAGGCGATGGAGATCATCAGCGAGGACGACAACGTTGACGTGATGATCCCCGTGTTCACCTTCGCGCCGCGCGCGGACCTGGAGCATGCCGCACAGCTGTCGCGCGACGCGGCCAAACCGCTGGTACTGCTGGTGACCGGCGGCTGCCATGATGATCCGTCACTGACGGTGGACAGTCTGGTGGCGATGGGTGCTTCGGCCTACCGCAATACCGTCGATACGCTGCGGTATGTGCGCACGGCGATCGGCTATCGCGAATTCCTCGAGGCGCGCCAGAAGCAGGGCAAGCCGCTACGGCCGCAGGGCATCGATCAATCGGCGGTCGGTAAAACACTGGCTGCGACCGGTAATCGCACGCTGACCGAACGCGAAGCCAAGAACCTGCTGGCGCAATACGGCCTGCCGGTTCCGCAAGAGCTGCTGGCGACCAGCGCCGACGAGGCCGCGGCACATGCCCGCGGCATCAATGGTCCGGTGGCACTGAAAATCGAATCGGAAGACATTGCCCACAAGACCGAAGCCGGCGCAATCCGCCTAAATGTCAGTGGCGAAGCGGCAGTACGTCAGGCCTACGACGAAGTGCTGGCCGCGGCGAAACGTTACAAACCCGATGCGAAAATCGCCGGCGTGCTGGTGCAGGAAATGGTGCCGCGAGGCGCGGAAATGATGCTGGGCATCGTACGCGACCCGGTGTTCGGGCCGTTGGTGGCGGTGGGCTTCGGCGGCATTTATGTTGAAGTCATGCGCGACATCACCTTCCGTGTGCCGCCGGTGGACGCACCGACGGCGCGGGAAATGCTCGGCGAGTTGCGCGGTTACAAGATCCTTGAAGGCGTTCGCGGTATGGCGCCGGCGGATATCGAAGCACTGGTGGACTGCATTGTGCGGCTGTCATGGCTGGCCCATGACCACGGCGAGGCGATCCGCGAACTGGACGTCAACCCGTTGACCGTATTGGCCAAGGGTGCAAAAGTGGTCGACGCGCTGCTGGTCGTCGGCCGGGATGCCTGATCCGCAAGGGTCGGCAGCCATCAAACCAATCGAAGGAGGAATTCAATGTTCACATTCAATCGCTTGACGACTGCTGCTGCGGCAGTGGCCTTGTCCTGTGCCGTTCTCGGCGCGGATGCCATGGCACAGGCCTATCCTTCCAAACCGATTCGCATGATCCTGCCGTTTCCGGCGGGTGCCCCCAGTGACCTGGTGGGCCGCTTCATCGGCCAGAAAATGGGCGAGCAGATGGGTTACAACATGCTTCCTGACAACCGCGTCGGTGCCGGGGGTACTCTGGCGCTGTCATTGGCGGCGACGTCACCGGCCGACGGTTATACCGTGCTGGTGACCTCACCGACGATTGCCATCAGCCCGGCGCTGTACAAGAAACTCAGTTACGACGCGGTCAAGGATTTTGCCCCGGTGGCACGTCTGGCTGCCATCGAAAACGTGATGGTGGTGCATCCGTCAGTGCCGGCCAAAACGCTGAAGCAGTTCATCGACCTCGCCAAGTCGAAGCCGGGTGTTCTCAATTACGGTTCAGGCGGTGCCGGCACCACCAACCATCTCGCCAACGAACTGCTGAAGTATCTGCAGAAGATCAACGTGGTCCACGTGCCCTATAAAGGCGCGACGTTAGCCACCGTCGCCGCGATAAGCGGCGAGGTCGACCAAACCATCGTCTCCGTGGCCTCCATCCTGCCGTTGATCAAGCAGGGCAAGGTGCGGCCGATCGTGGTGCTGTCGGAGAAACGCGTGCATAACCTGCCGGATGTGCAGACCTCGACCGAGGCTGGTTATCCGGAGTTCAAGATGTCGATCTGGTATGCAATGTTTGCGCCTGCTAATACCCCGCGCGACATCATCAATAAACTGAGCTCGGAAGCGCAGAAGGCACTGGATTCGAAAGACCTGAGAGCGACGCTGGATTCGCAGAGCATCAATCCCTGGTACGGCACGCCGGACCAGCTTGGCGCCTTGCTGAAAGCCGAAATTCCGCGCTACGCGACCATCGTCAAAAGCGCCGGCATTCAGCAGCAGTAAAACCTTTTTCAGCCAAGAGAGATTCATCATGTCGAAAACATCCGCCGCCAGCAGCTTGCTGGACGCCGACCACCCCGATTTCCTCCGCATTACCCCCGAGGAAGCCACTACACTCGGTCAGCGCGCACTCGAAGCCGTCGGTTACAGCGGTGAAGACGCCCGCATCACCATCGACCAGCTCGTCGACAACTCGCTGTGCGGCTACCGCTTCGCCGGACTGCCGCGTGTTCTGGCCATCGCCACCGACGTCAAAACCAAACAGACGCGCCGGCCCGTGAGCATCGTCCGCGAGACGCCGGTGTCGGCGTTGATCGACGGCGGCAACAACATCGGTTACGTCGCCGCTTATCGCGGCGCTGAAGTGGCAATCCAGAAAGCCAAGACTTCCGGAATGGCGACGGTTGGCGTTTACGACAGTTACTACAGCGGTCGCAATGCCTACTTTGTCGAGAAAATCGTCAATGAAGGCCTCGTGGCGTTTCATACCTCGGCAGCTTCGCCACGCGTGCTGCCGCCCGGCGCCGCCAAGCCGATGCTCGGCACCAACCCGATCTGTTTCGGTTTCCCCTCGGACAACGGTCCGGTGGTGGTCGACATGGGTACCGCTTCGTTCATGTGGGGCGAGGTCATGTTGCATGCCCACCTGGGCGAGCCGCTGCCGGAGGGCGTGGGCTTTGACGAGCAGGGCAGGCCTTCAACCGATGGCAAGGCAGTGCTCAAGGGCGGCGTCGCCCCCTTCGGTGGTCACAAGGGTTACGGTCTGTCGTTTGCGATCCAGGCTCTCGGCATCCTCGCCGGCGCTCACCTGGCCAAAGGCAATGTGCGCGACTATGCTTTCCACTTCTGGGTGGTCGATCCGGAAATCATGCTCCCCGGCGGCGAGTTTCCGAAACGCATGTCCGAGTACGTCAAACAGATCAAGGACACGCCCAAGCAGCCGGGTGTGGATGAAATCCGCATCCCGTCCGAGCGCGCTTACCGCGAGCGTGAATTGCGGCGTAAGCAGGGGATTCTGGTCGACAAGAAGGTGGTGGAGTCGCTGAAGATCATTGCGGCGGGCGGAATGATAGAATATCAGTAATAAAAACAAATGCTTATTATGTAAACACCAAGGGCCGCTTTCGCGGCCCTTGGTGTTTGTGCGTGAAGCAATGAGAGTAGTAGCGAAGCAATAAGACAGTAAGCGATTTGTGTTGTGAGCAGCCCGAACGTTTCGCCGAACTGGACATCAATTCAGTGTTGGCGCGTCCGGACGGTCAGGGCGTATTGACGGTAGATGCCCTGATAGTGCTTCTCTTCGAATAATTAAATAATCTTAACGATTGCAGAATGCGCAGGTCGTATTGGAAATGCGCTTGCGGTGATTCTTTAAGCGTGCTGTGTAATCGATAGCAAATTATCTTTACTGCGGATTTGAGCATTTAAACTGCGGCGTTTAACTTTTTCCCAGTAGAGCAGAGGTGGGCAGCCAATAATAACGGGGTGCTTATTTTTTGATTCCGCCTGACATACGTGCCTGCCACTGCTCTACCAATACATAGAAGACCGGTACCAAGGTAACAGCCAGTATGGTGGATGCCAGCATTCCGGAAAACACGGTAATACCGATGGATTTTCTTGCTGCAGCGCCGGCACCGGATGATGTAATGAGCGGTATCACGCCGAGGATGAAGGCAAAGGAGGTCATCAAAATTGGTCTAAATCGCCGTCTGGACGCTTCGAGTGCCGCGTTGATGATGTCCATACCCTGATGGTGTAATTCGCGTGCGACTTCGACGATCAAAATGGCATTTTTCGCTGACAATGCAATTAAGAGTACCAAGCCAATCTGCACATAAATATTGTTGGGCAAGTGTACTGCCATTAGAACCGAAACCGTGCCTACCAGTGATAGCGGTACGGCGAGAAGTACGGGGACTGGTGCAAGCCAAGATTCGTATTGTCCGGCAAGTACGAAATACACCAGCAGTATGGCGAGAGCAAATACCAGTCCTACTGTGCCTCCTACGAGTTTTTCCTGATAAGACATTCCGGTCCATGCGTATGTAACGCCCGGCGGTAATTTCTCTTCGGCAATTTTCTCTAGAATTTTCAGCGCCTCCCCCGAACTTACGCCCGCTACGGAAGCGCCGAGGATAGGTGCTGTGGGATAAAGGTTGTACTGTGAGGCTACTGCCGGGCCGAAGGTCGGTACAAGCTCGGCAAAGGCGCTCAGCGGAACCATGTCTCCGGATTTGCTGCGCACTGTAAGCTGACCGATTGTTTGCAGGTCGCGACGGTTACTGGCATCGGCCTGCACATAGACCGAATAGTTTTGTCCGAATTTCGAAAACTGGTTAACGTATGACGATCCCAGATAAGTCTGGATTGCACTATAGGCATCGCCTACCGAGACCCCCAGGGTCTCGGCGCGTGAGCGGTTCAATTCCAGTTTTATTTGAGGAACCGATACCCGCAAGGTTGTAAACGCTAATTGAATGCGCGGATCGGCACTGGCTGCTGCTACGACAGTGTCGGCGGCAGCGCTGAGTTTTCCATAATCCGCACTTCCGTCGGTTAGCAGCAACTGCATCTGAAAGCCGCCTGACAGACCCAAGCCGTTAATTGGCGGGGGTACGAGTACACGGCTGCTGGCGTCAGGGATTTCAGCAAGGCCTCTGGTCAGTTTTTGGTAAATACTCAGAAGACCCTGATCTGGAGAACTGTTCCGTTTTGACCAATCGTCAAGAACCAAATAAACAAGACCGGCATTGGATAAAGAGGCGTTGCCGTCAACTGGTGAAATGCCGCTAATAGCAATTGCATGGGCAACCCCTGGGGTTGCGCGTGCCACTTGAACCACCTTGTTTAATGCGACGGTAGTGCGTTCTAACGAGGCGCCGTCGGGTAACTGGACGGCTACCATCACATAGCCTTGGTCTTCCGTCGGAATAAAGGCGGTGGGAATGGTTAGGAAGCCGTATCCTGCCGCACCTATCAGTAATGCAGCGGTCAGGGCACTGCTTTTCTTGTACTGAATCAGCTTTTCAATGATACGAATATAGCTATTTTCCGCTTTAGCAAAAGTCGCGTTAAATCCTCTTGAAAATGCATTGGGCGGGCGAGTGGTGTCGGGCATCCGCAAGTATTGAGCGGACTGTGTGGGTTTGAGTGTTATGGCATTGATGCCTGACAGAATTGCTGTTGCCGCAATCACGAGCGCAAATTGGCGATACATCTGGCCGGTAATTCCCGGGATGAAGGCTGCAGGAAGAAATACCGCGGTCAATACCAGCGTGATGCCGATAATTGGTCCCATCAGCTCACTCATTGCCTCGGTGGCCGCCTGCCGGGCTGGCTTGTCTGATGACATTCGCTGCGCCACACCCTCAACTACAACGATAGCGTCATCTACAACAATGCCGATGCATAGCACGATCGCAAAAAGAGTCAGCAAATTAATGCTAAAGCCGAGAAGTGCCATGAAAGCAAAGGCTCCGACGATAGTGATCGGAACCGTGGTGGCGGGTACAAGCGTAGCCCTCCAATCCTGCAGGAAAACCAAGATCACAATCAGCACCAGAATTCCAGCCTCGAACAAGGTGGAATAGACCTCGTCGATCGATGCTTTTACAAAAACTGTGGTGTCAAGGGCAATGTCATGGCGCATGCCCTTTGGAAAGCTGGCGGCCGCTTTGGTTAATTCATCAGAAACCGCCTTCGCAGTATCAAGGGCATTGGCGTCTGGTAACTGGTAAATGGCTATGCCGCCTGAGGGCTTGCCATCATATCGGAACTCCTGAGTATAGCTTTGGCTACCCAACTCAATATGTGCAACATCTCGCAAGCGGACAATGGTGCCGTCAGCTGCGGTGTTCACGATCAGATCGCCAAAATCCCTTGGGTTTGTCAGGGGGCTGTCAACCGTCACCGTTAGTTGTAAATCCTGTCCTTCAGCAGCGGGTGGTGCGCCAATCTGACCTGCACTGATGCGCTGGTTTTGCTGGGAAAGGACGTTGATAACTTGACTGGGAACGAGGCTACGCTGCCGCATTTGCGAGGCATTCAGCCAAACGCGCATCGCATACTGGCCTACACCAAAGACATTGACATCCGCCACCCCGGGTATACGCATCAGCCGATCGCGTAATTGCAGGCTGGCGAAGTTGCTTAGAAAAAGCGAGTCATGATTGGGATCATCTGAACTCAACGTAATCATCTGCAAAATCGCAGTCGACTTGGTTTTTGTTACAACTCCTTGCTGCTGTACCGCGCTTGGCAGAAGGGGGACTGCAATTGCAACCCTGTTCTGTACTGCGACTTGGGCCTGATCGGTGTTGGTGCCTACATTAAAGCTTACGGTAAGGACATAACGTCCGTCGTTGGATGCATTAGACTGCATGTACAGCATTCCTGCGACACCGTTGACCTGTTGCTCAATGGCTCGACCTACGACCTCTTGCACCGTCTTTGCGTTTGCACCTGGGTAGCTTGCGCTAACCTGGATGGTCGGTGGCGTGAGTTGTGGGTATTGCGAAACCGGCAGCCCCATTGCTGCAACTGCGCCCAACAACAGAATCAAAAGGGCCAGTACATTGGCCAGGACAGGGCGGTCAATGAAGAATTTTGCGATCACGGGCTACCTGCTCCCGGACGTTGGTGATGAAGCTGCTTTTTCAGTATTTTTGGGTGTAACAGTGTTATCTGTATGGGTTTTGACGGCCTGGCCGTCACTAAGTTTGTTATAGCCGATTGAAACAACTTTCTCACCCGCAGAGAGTCCGCTCAACACCTCCTTGAGGTGTCCTGGGAGATCGGCAGTGCGAATGTTGTGACGCTTTACCCGGCTGTCATCCCCAACGACGAATACGTAATCGCCTTGCTGATCCGAAAGCACTAGGTCGCGTGGAACCGCCAGAGCGGGGCGATCCGGTCCCAGCTGCACACTGAGCTGAACATACAGTCCGGGGAAAAGCCGATAGTCCTTGTTCGGGAACTTGCCGCGCACGGCAATCGTGCCCGAGGTGCTGCCAACCAAATGATCAACAAAATCGAGTATTCCTGTTTCGGAGGCATTTACTTCACCCTGCAGGCGAGCCGACACAGGGGTGCCGTCAAATTTTCTTTTCGTGGATTGGCCCTGCTTGACAAATTTCTCGCGGATGCGCAGTGCATCTCTCTCGCTGACCGCTGCATTCACATAGGCGGGCGCGATCTGGACAAGTGTTCCCAGTACCGTACCCCCGGGGGCTGCGCCAACATAATTGCCGATATCCACAAGCCTCTTGCTCATCACACCATCAAATGGAGCACGCTCTTCGGTATAGGCGAGGTTGATTTGTGCAAGTCTGAGGTTGGCTTCAGCTTGTTGTAAATTGGAAAGATCAGACTCTACATTAGATGCCGAGGTGGCATTTTCTTTGGAGAGTTGAACTTGCCGCTCATAATCCTTTTTTGCTTGATCCAAACGGGCCTGATTGAGCTTGACCTGTTCGATGTACGAATCCGGTTCGATCGAAAAAAGCAATTGCCCGGCCTTCACGGAATCCCCATCCTTGAAGCCGATATGTTTTAATTTTCCGGCGACTCGTGCCGTTACATTCACTTGCTGAACAGGCGCAACCGTGCCATCCAGATCAATTCGATTTGCCACCATTCGATTCTGGAGGGTGAGTGTGGTTACTGTCATCAGATCCGTCGATGTGCTTGTGGGCTTGGGTTTGCAAGCTGGCAGACAGAACGCGCTTAACAGGGCGAGAAACAAAAAACGAGAATATTTAAAACGTATCGGCATCATGGGTTTGTGCTGTCCTGTAAAACACGGGCTGTAGGATTCAATGTCGCATCAGCTGCAGGTGTCCAGCCGCCACCCAACGAACGGTAGGCGCTTATGGCCGCCAGCAGGACGCTGGACTGCGCCTGCACCAGTGAGTCGGAGGTTTGCAGCTGTGACTGTTGGGCGGTGATTACAGTAGTGAAATCTGTAAGACCGCTCAGATAGCGTCGTAACGATAAATCGGTGCTGCGTTTGGCGGCTGTGTTGCCGCGAGCGAGTGCTTCGAGTTGCGCTTTGCTATTAAAAAAACTGCTCAAGGCGTCTTCCACATTTTGTTGTGCGGTGAGAACCTGGTTCTGGTAAGCCAGTACCGCTTGCTGAAAGCTAATGTCTTGAACCTTTACCTTTCGTAACAGGGCGCCGCGATCAAAAAGCGGGAAACTAAAGCCAGCCCCATAGCTGACGGTCCGGCTGTCCCAGCTGAAGAGATCCCTGCCGTCAGGCATGGTTTGAAAACCGATTGATCCGCTCAGGGAAAATGATGGATAAAGAGCTGCTTCTGCTTGTCCGATACGCGCCGACTGCGATATTGCAATGAACTCTGCCTGTCGGACATCCGGCCTTCGGCGCAGCAAGTCGGCCGGGACGCCGAGGGGCAAGACGGCTGGAATCTTGGGTAAATCAGCTACCAGTGAGGCGCTGTAATGTTTGGCAAAATAATCCGGTGTTTCGCCAATGAGGACGCTGAGCGCGTTTTGGCTCTGTTCCAGACTGGAGCGTAATGCCGGTATTTGGGACTGCGTTTGTGCGAACTGTGTTTGCGCCTGTCGCCAATCCATTTCCGAGTTGGCGCCGAGTCTGTAGCGTGCCTCAGCGATGCGCATGTTCTCAGCTTGCTCGCGCAAGTTGGCATTGGCTACCTCAATACGATTGGCATAAATCCTGGCGTTGACATAGGCATTTGCGACACTGGCTTTCAGCGAAACCAGGGATGATTCGAGTGCAGCTTTGCTCGATTCAAACGAGGCCTGATCTGCCTGCTCCCCGCGACGGTATTTCCCCCAAAAATCCACTTCCCAGGATAGTTGCCCCAGAAACTGGTTGGTGAATGAGCCTTCGTTAACGTTCCTTTGTTTTGATGCGGCATCAGGCTGGTTAAAGTTGCGCGAACCAGTTGCATTGACACTGGGTAGCTGTGATGCCGCATTAATGCGTATGGTTTCTCTGGCAGCTTCGACCTGCAGTGCTGCCGATTTCAGGGTTGGGCTTTTCCTTTGCGCGTGGCGCAATAGTTCAAGGAGGGTTTTATCGTTAAAGCTGGACCAGAATTCGTCATCGCTAATCTGGTCACCAACTGAATATTTTGCTGAATCAGCTGTGGACCATGTGGTTTGGAGGCTGGTTGCAGGCTGCTGATAATCAGGCCCCAGAGTGGTGCATGCCGCCAGTATGAGAAGGCTGAGTGGGGTAGCCAGCCTTTTTAAAGCTTGCCTGGCGAAGACTGAGCCTGATTTCAGATTAAAACTTCGGTGCGAGGTATCGGCGTTCAAGATGCCAAGCCCGGGGATTCGTCGATGTTTCAGGCTGTGCATTGGGTGACTGAAAGACTGTGAAATGGATCAAGCGGGATTAACTTGGGAGATTGCAATGACATCCCATTCGATACGTTGATGGCGAAATTTTTATTAAATTACTGAATGGAAAAAGTTTTTCCATGATAAGAACAATGAGATTTTTCAATATTAATTTATGTTAAGTGTCAAAGTAATCTACAGTCCAAAGAGATTGATAAGTCTTTGGATGACTGTGAGTCCCGAAAACCGGCTTTGACTGGTTGTCGAATACGAGCCTTGACCTGCATTTTTGGACAAGAAAAATTTTATTAGGAAAAGTATGAAGCCATTTATTCAAGTAACAGCGGTAATTCTGTTTTTGTGTGCGGGCGGTGCTTTTGCTGCTGATGCAGCCGAAATCGAAAGCCGATTCAAGTCGGCGGACAAGAATGGCGACGGGAAACTGACTCTGGAGGAGGCCAAGGCGGGCATGCCGCGGGTTGCCCAAGGTTTCAACAGCATTGATACCGAGAAAAAGGGTTACATAACCCTCGACCAATTGAAGGCGAAGGCGCTGCACTGACCAACCACGAGGCATTTTGCTGCCAAGGTTCTTGCGGTAATGGGAGGTGCTTTGAGCCCCCGGAACCGTGGTTGCCCTATCCCGTGATTCGGTTAAACCTTCAATAAGTCGAATGTCGGTGCTGAATGGTATTACTGGCTTGCCGCCGTGATGCCGCCAGCTTTGAGTTTGTCGATTTCAGCATCGGTATAGCCATACTCCTTCAGAACTTCATCAGTTTCTGCGCCCTTGTCCGGTGCTGCCTTACGCACAGCAAACGGTGTCTTTGAGAAGTTGATGCCGTTGCGCACGACCTTGATGTCGCCCAGCTGGTAGTGCTGCACCGGCGCGGCCAGTCCCAGGTGCTGCACCTGGGGATCGGCAAAAACTTCATTCATCTTGTAGATCGGACCGCAGGGTACTCCAGCCTTGTTCAGCGATTCAATCCATTCCGCTGAGGTTCGGGTTTCGATCTGTGCGGCAATGATCTTGTTCAGCGCATCGCGGTTTTTGGAGCGGATCTTGGAATTGGAATAATCGGGATTCTTCGGCACGTCGGGCAGACCGACGGCTTTGCATAGGCGTTCGAAGAGCTGGCCGGAGCCGGCGATGTTGATATAGCCGTCCTTGGTCTTGTAGGTGCCAGTGGGAATCGCCGTGGGGTGGTTGTTGCCGGCCTGTCCGGCGACTTCACCGGCGACTGTCCAGCGCGCGGCCTGGAAGTCGGTCATCGCGACGAGCGCCTGCAGCAGCGAGGTGTGCACCCATTGGCCTTCGCCCGTGTGTTCCCGTTCGAGCAGCGCGGTGACGATGCCGAATGACAGATACAGCCCGGCGCTGGAGTCGCCAATGGCGATACCGGCGCGCACCGGTCCCTGGCCGGGCAGGCCGGTGATCGACATCAGGCCGCTCATGCCCTGAGCCACCTGATCAAGGCCGGGGCGGTCGGCGTAAGGGCCGTCCTGACCGAATCCGCTGATGCTGCCGTAGACGATGCGCGGGTTGATCTTGCGGATGCTCTCGTAATCTATGCCGAGGCGCTCTTTGACCTTAGGGCGGTAGTTCTCGACGATGACGTCGGCAGTGGCGGCCATTTTCTTGAACACCGCAAGGCCTTCGGGTGATTTCAGGTTGAGCGTGATGCTGCGCTTGTTACGATGCAGGTTCTGGAAATCGGGGCCGTGGCGTTTGTCGAAAGGGCTGCCGTCCCCGTCCTGTTCGCCGAGTTCTTCAACCTTGATGACTTTGGCGCCCCAGTCGGCGAGCTGGCGCACGGCCGTGGGTCCGGAGCGGGCGCGAGTGAGGTCGAGCACGGTAAAGCGGGAGAGCGGGCCGGTCTTGGTGTTTGCCACGGTGATTCCTTTTTACTCAGAAGTATTCAATCGGATATGTTGAGGATACGTTGATTCAGTTCGGGGTAATGCCTGCAGCCTTGATGACTTTTGCCCATTTTTCAATCTGCGCGCGGGCGAAGGCCCACAGTTCTTCCGGCGTACTGCCGACGGCCACGGCGCCGTTCTGCGTCAGGCGTTCGCGCATTACCGGCTGGTTCAAGACCTGCACCGCTTCGGCGTTGAGGCGCTGGATGATTGCGGCGGGTGTCTTCGCCGGAGCGACCAGACCCTGCCAGGCCGTGGTTTCAAAACCGGGCAGGCCCGATTCGGAGACGGTGGGCAGATCCGGCGTCAGCGGAAAGCGTTTTTCGCTGGTTACGGCGATCGCGGTGAGCCGGCCGCCGCGGATATGCGAAATCGCGCTGGGCAGGCTGGCGAAGGACAGCGAGATGCGGCCGCCGATCAGATCGACCATTGCGGTGGCCGCGCCCTTGTAAGGCACATGGACCATATCGGTGCCGGTCATCAGTTCAAACAATTCGCCGGCGAGGTGGGGGGAGCCGAGATTGCCTGAGGAGCCGTAGGTCAGTTTGCCGGGATTGGCTTTGGCAGCCTTGACCAGGTCGGCGACCGACTTGATTGGCAGCGCGGGGCCGACAACCAGTACGTTCGGTGCGCTGGCGACCAGCGTGATCGGCGCGAGGTCGCGCAACTGGTCATAGGGCAGCTTGCGGGTTACGGCGGGATTGACGCCGAAGGAACTTGGCACCAGCAGGATGGTGTAGCCGTCAGGCGCGGCGCGCACCGTGGTTTCGGTAGCAATGATGCCGCTGGCGCCGGGGCGGTTGTCGGCAACGATGCTCTGGCCCAGCCGTTCGGCTAGGCCGTCGGCCAGCGCACGGGCGATGATGTCGGCATTGCCGCCGGGGGCCTGCGCAATCAGCAGGCGGATCGGGCGTTCGGGATAGCCGCGCGCGGCCTGTGCGGCGGCCGCTGGCGTAATCGACAGCAGGGCGATGGCCGATGCCATCAGTATCCGTGCAGCAGGATGTGCACATGCCATGACAAGACTCCTCCGTGTCGGGGCCGCGATGATGTAATTGCACGCTGGCTGCGGCGGCGGGCGCGCTTGTTATCGCGGGCAGTATGGCAGTCCGCCGCGGCCTCTGCACAAAACCGACCACATATTGGTTTCGAAATCCGTTTCAAATGCGCACGCCACGGACGGTCGCCGGTATCATGCGCGATCTATCCCGAAAAACGGTCCGCCACGCCATGCAAGCCCCGATCCTGCGTCCCCATCCTGGTGTTGAAGTCTTTATCGATGAAGGCTGTCACATTCTGGAACTGTCCAACGATGACAGTGATCCGGAACTCTCTATTGCAAGGGCGCGCGTTGAGCCCGGCGTCACCACCAAATGGCACCGGATGCGCGATACTGTTGAGCGTTATGTGATTCTCGACGGACAGGGATGTGTCGAGATAGGGGATTACCCGCCGCAGGACGTACAGGCCGGTGACGTGGTGCTGATCCCGCCGTCAGTGCGGCAACGCATTGCCAATGTCGGTGAGGGTGATCTGGTGTTTCTGGCGATCTGCAGCCCACGCTTTACGCCGGAAGCCTATGAGGATCTCGAGAATGCGGCTTGAGGCGATGCGGATCGCTGCGGCACTGGTGCTGCTGGTCTGTGCCGGCACAGCAGCGGCGCAGGCTGTCGGACTGGGCATGGAAGACGTTCCGCTGCGCCCCAGTGAACTGAAAATGTTGAAGCGAATCGAAGCAGTGGACCCGTCGTTCAAATACGGCGACCGGGTGAAACGTTATTTCCGTACGCATCCGACGACCAAGAACCGCATCCCGCTTCGCGTGGAAGTGATTGCGGACAAGGTCAACGGTCTTTATTTCGGTGAATATGTCAGCTATTCGATGCTGATCGATGAACCGGCGGGTATCGTGACCTATGAATACGACGCCGGCACGGCGCATCGAGGGCGCGGCACAGTGGTGGTGACACCAAAGGATGTGGTGAAGACGGAATACAGCTGCGGCAAGACATCCTGCATGACGCGGGTGGAGCGCAATGGCCGCGTTATCAGCGAGCGCGGCGGCTGAGTATTCTTAGCGCGGGATGTGCGTGGCAAGGCGCGGATACACCTTGTAGACGTTGTCCTCGTAAATCTTTTTCTTGTCCGCAGCCGACAGCGTGGTGACGGCGTCGATATAACGCTTGGTGTCGTCGTAGTAGTGGCCGGTTTCTGGGTCGATGCCTTTGACGGCACCGACAATCTCCGAGGCGAACAGGATGTTGTCCGCGGGAATCACGCGGGTCAGCAGGTCGATCCCGGCCTGGTGATAGACGCAGGTATCGAAAAACACATTCTTCAGCAGATGTTCCTGCAGCGTCGGTTTGCCCATGTCCTGGGCAAGGCCGCGATAACGGCCCCAGTGATAGGGCACGGCGCCGCCGCCGTGCGGGATGACGAAACGCAGTGTCGGGAAATCCTTGAACAGATTCGCCGTGATGAACTGCATGAAGGCGGTGGTGTCGCCGTTGATGTAGTGCGCGCCGGTGAAATGGAAGGCCGGGTTGCAGGAAGCGCTGACATGCACCATCGCCGGCACATCGAGCTCGACCAGTTTCTCATACAGCGGATACCAGTAGCGGTCGGTCAACGGCGGATCGGTCCAGTAGCCTCCGGACGGGTCCGGATTGAGGTTGCAGCCGATGAATCCGTATTCCTTCACGCAGCGTTCGAGTTCGGGAATGCAGTTTGCGGGATTGACCCCGGGACTTTGCGGCAGCTGGCAGACGCCGACAAAGTTTTTCGGGAACAGCGTGCAGACGCGGTGGATCAGTTCATTGCAGATGTCTGACCACAGCGCGCTGGTCACGGCATTGCCGATATGGTGGCCCATGCCGCCGGCGCGCGGCGAGAACACGGTCAGGTTGGTGCCGCGCTCGCGCTGAATGCGCAGTTGGGCGCCTTCGATGCTGTCACGGATTTCATCATCACGGATGATCAGCGAGTCTTTCGCCGGGCTGAGCCGGGTGTCTTTCAGGCTGTCTATTTGCTTCTGGCGGAAAGCCTCGAGCGATTTGGGGGCGGTGGTGTAGTGTCCGTGACAGTCGATGATCATGGATATGAGGCCGTTATTCAGTTGGCCTCGATTTTAGCCTTCTGGATGACCGGCACCCAGCGTTTCTGTTCCTCGACAATGAATTTGGCGTAATCGGCGCCGCTGGAAGGCGCGGAGTCGATGCCGCGTTCCTTCAGTTGCTTGACCACGTCCGGCGCGTTCAATGCAGCGGTGAAGTCCTTGTTCAAGCGTGCAAGGATGGCCGGCGGGGTTTTCGGTGAAGCCGACAGGCCGTACCAGTTGATCGCGAGGTAACCCTTGACGCCGGCTTCGGCGATGGTCGGCACATCGGGCAGGGCTTCGGCGCGTTTGGCGCCGGTGACACCCAGGGCGCGCGCCTTGCCCGACTGCACATGCGGCACGCCGGTGGAGATCACGGCCATGAAGGCGGGGATATGGCCGGCGATCAGGTCGGTAATCGCGGGGCCGCCGCCTTTGTACGGTACGTGGTTCAGCGAGGTGCCGGTCAGGCCTTCGAACAGGGCGACAGCGAGATGGCCGGGGCTGCCGATGCCCGAGGTCGCGTAGTTGATCTTGCCGGGCTGGGATTTGGCGTAGGCGATGAATTCGGTGATGTTTTTCGCCGGCACCGAGGGATGAACGATCAGGATGTTCTGCAGCGTGACCAGCATGCCGATGTGGGCTAGGCCCTTGAGTGGGTCATATCCGGTTTTCTGGATGGCGGGGCTGACCACCAGTGAGCCGATATGCGACATGCCGACAGAATGGCCGTCGGGTTCGGAGTTCGACAGGATTTGCATCGAGATCACGCCGTTGGCCCCGGGGCGGTTGTCGACAATGACCTGTGTGCCGAGGCTGGCCGAGAGCTTGGGCTGCAGGATGCGCGCGACGAGATCGGTGGCGCCGCCGGGTGGGAAGCCGACGATGAAGCGCACGGGTTTGCTCGGGCCCCATTCTGCGGCAAAGGCCGGTGCGACGAGAAGTGATGTAGATGCGGCAATGGCGGCGGCAATGCGGCTGATCGGTTTCATGGGGAAGGCCTTGGGATGAGTTTTATGTGCGTTGCACCATTCTGCCAAAAAAAAGACTGCACAGCGGATGCCATGCAGTCTTTTTTATCAGTAACCGGCTTAGTTTAGCTGTGCCGAATCAGGTGAGCTGCGTCAGTCCAGCAGATGCAAGCGGTTTCAGGATCAGTTGCTTTGGTACAGGCCCGCTGCCTTGATGACCTTTTCCCACTTGTCCTTTTCCGACTTGATATAGGCACCGAACTCTTCCAGGGTGCTGGGCGCAGCATCGAGACCGGATTTGAACAGGATTTCCTTGATGTCCGACAGGTTCAGCACGGCCACCACTTCCTTGTTCAGGCGGTTGATGATCGGGCGCGGGGTTTTTGCCGGGACCAGTACGCCGTACCAGTTGTTGGCATCAAAACCCTTGACGCCGGATTCGGCGATGGTCGGCAGGTTGGGCACCAGTGCTGAGCGTTTGATCGTGGTTACCGCCAGCGCACGGATGCGGTTGGTCTGGATATGCGGCACTGCGCTGGCAGCTGTCGCGAAAATCAGGTTGATGTTGCCGGAGAGCAGGTCGACGATGGCCGGGCCGCCGCCTTTGTAGGCGATGTGCACGATCTTGGTTCCGGCCTGCAGGTTGAACAGTTCCAGCGCCAGATGGCCGGCGCCGCCGACACCGGAGGAACCGCCATTGAGTGACTTCGATTTGGCAAGGGCGATCAGTTCGGTGACGTTTTTCGCGGCAACCGAAGGATGCACAACCAGAATGTTGGTCGAATCGACGGTCTGCGATACAGGCAACACGTCCTTCAGCGGATCAAAAGACAGTTTTTTGTAG
>Ga0209358_10001843_pt1 | contig 16548 bp, 7 predicted proteins | sample LauGreFa1BDMLBSN_2_FD_187574 | JGI IMG/M metagenome (GOLD analysis project Ga0209358, IMG submission 187574) | Freshwater lake microbial communities from Lake Michigan, USA - Fa13.BD.MLB.SN (SPAdes) (version 2) | ecosystem: Environmental > Aquatic > Freshwater > Lake | place: Lake Michigan, USA... | reverse complement strand
GATGCGGTTCTATTTAATCGTCAACCTACTCTCCATAGAATGAGTATGATGTGTCATATCGCACGTATTATGAAGCGAGGTGATACTTTCAGAATGAATGTGGCTGATACTAAGCCATACAACGCGGATGAAAATTTTGTGAGCATAAATGGTCACAAAACTAGTACAACTAGTCAACGTTCGCAGCAGGGAGCGTGAAAAGCGTGCAACTCCCTAGTCTCTTTTAGAGGCAAGATTTCTTGTTGCGGGAAACCCCTTAGAGCCTTCACTACCACTCTAGCACTGAAAAGTGCCAAGAGGATCTCGGTTAATAGCCGAACCCGATGGTAATAATGTGAAGGATTGGGCAATCCGCAGTGTTACTTCCTAAATCCGCTATGATAGGATAAGGAAGGCATTCAGAGACTGAACGGAAGTCGGTGGATAATGATGGTCTAATCAACCAGAGTCTGCTTAAGATACAGTCCGGCCCTTTGGGAAACCCTTGGGATAAACCGTTTGACGGGGATAAATTCATCTTGTCCCCAACAGGGAGCGTTAAAAGCGTGTAACTCCCTAGTGAATAAATCAATAATTGAGGCAAATAATATAAAAAGAAATAATATAAAGAGAAAATAATATAAAATATATAATGGATACAGATACAAAACTTTTAAATGACAAACAATGTTTAAAATGTGGTGAAAATAAAACAGAAGATAAATTTATAAAAAACAGAAATATTTGTAAAGATTGTCGTAACATAATAAGTAAAGAACACTACAACTTAATAGAAATTGATCCAACTTCAACTCAAGAATGTAACACTTGTTTTCAAATCAAACCTCTAACTGAAATTGTTAAAGACAGAATAATATGTAAACTTTGTAATAATTTAAAAAGACGAAATAAATATCATTCTGATGAAAATCATCGTCTGAAACTTATACAAAAGGCATCTGTATTTAAACATAATAAAGTTATTGAACGACAAAAAATTAAGTTAGAAGAAATTGGTGAAGATAATAAAAAGTGTAGTGTATGTTTTACAATTAAAAATAAGTGTAACTTTCGATATAATCGTTTAAAATGTAGACATTGTGAAAGAGATGATCCAGTAGAGAAATTCAAAAGAGTTGTGCGATGTAGAATTTGGTATGCTTTAAAAAAGCATAAAGATCTACACACAATACAATATTTGGGTTGTTCTTCTCCAGAATATCTACAATGGTTAACAACATATAATGAAAAGTATACACTTGAAAATCGTGGAAAAGAATGGCACATAGATCATGTTATTCCTTTATCACATTTTAATTTGGAAAACATTGAAGAACAAATGATTGCATTTAATTGGAGAAACACAATGCCTTTATCAGCAAAAGAGAACTTAACAAAAAATAATAAAATATTAATACCACAAATTGAACAACATTTAGAAAAAATAAAAAAATATCATTTAGAAAATAAACTTGATTTGCCTCAAGTATTTATTGATTTATTTGCAACGTCGCCAAATTGACTGGAACTTCCTTAGAGCCTTCACTACCACTTACATTTGGAAACATTTGTGAGGACCACGATTAATAGTCGTACACAATGGTAAAAAAGTGAAGGATTGGATAATCAGCAGCCAAGCCCCTAACCTCGCTATGGTAAGAGTATGGGGAAGGTTCAGAGAGTAGATGACGACGGGTCTCAAATGATGGTCTAACCAACCTGATGAGGCACAAGGTGTATTCCGGCCTTATGAGAAATCGTGAGGGTATTTCCATACGGAGATGAATTTACATATGCCACAGGATCCAGAGTCTGAGGCAGAATTAAAAAATTTGGCGGCAGTACCATATCAAATAATTAGCCCTGCCAACAACTCGAGTATTATAGGTATTTATCAAGACTCAATGCTTGGATGCTATCAATTCACAAGACCAGATATCCATTTTACTCCAAGAGACGCAATGAATATACTAATGATGTTTAATGGTGTAAACGAACACGAATTATTGAAAAGTGCGGAAAGCGAAAAAGGAATTTCAAATTTCGATATTTTAAGTCAAATTATGCTTCCTTTATCAATGAAATATAAAACAAAGGCGTTCAAAGAGGATAAAGATGATGCAAAAACATCAAACGCTGTGCTTGAAATCAGAAACGGAAAATACATTCGCGGACAAATGGACAAAGGCGTACTAGGTGCGGGCACAAAAGGTCTTCTTCAAAGAACATGTAACGATTTTGGAAATATGGCATCCGCAAAATTTATAGATGATTTACAAAATGTTGTTACAGAGTATATGAAATCAACTGCGTTTAGCGTTGGTATTAGCGATTTGATTTCAGACCAAAAGACAAATGAAGAAATTATTAAAGTCATTACACAGAAAAAAGGAGATGTCAAAAATTTAATTGAACAAACACAAATAGGTATATTTGAAAATAATACAGGAAAAACAAATGAAGAAGAATTTGAAACACAAGTGAATAATATTTTAAATCAAGCAACTTCTGAATCAGGCAAAATCGGTTTAAAAAGTTTGAGCAAAGACAATAGATTTGTTACAATGGTTAATGCGGGTTCTAAAGGTTCTGATTTGAATATTTCCTTTATGATTTCTTGTCTAGGACAACAAAACGTAGATGGTAAGCGTATTCCTTATGGATTTGAACACAGAACATTACCGCATTTTACTAAATATGACGATTCGCCAGGTGCTCGTGGATTTGTAGAAAGTTCTTATATTAATGGTTTATCACCCCAAGAGCTGTTCTTTCACGCCATGGGTGGTCGTGTCGGTTTGATTGATACTGCTGTAAAAACATCTACTACAGGTTATATCCAAAGAAGATTAATTAAAGGCCTTGAAGATTTAATGGTGGCATATGATATGACTATTCGCACAAACAAAAATAAAATTGTACAATTTGCTTATGGTGATGACAACATTGACACAGTTAAAGTAGAAAATCAACCAATTAGCCTTGTTTCAATGAGCATACAAGATATTTACGCACATTATTTAATGCCTGAAGAATCTGGAAAAATAAAAACACTTGGTAATATATTTTTAAAAAATACAATGACTAGATATAAAAAACAATATGAAGAAATGATTACAAAAACAAATACCTATATTGAATTTATGATTAATAAACGTAATGAAATTATTGAAAAGGTATTTAAAAATAAAGGTGATAGTGTTGTTAATTGTCCAGTAGCATTTTCATACATTATTGGTAATGTTCAAGGTCAAACTAATTTAACAAGTTCATCATTAGTTGACATTACGCCACTAGAAGCATTCCAAATGATTGAAAAATGTTTTGAAAATTTAAGTAAAAATCATTATGCTCCTCCTACAAATTTATTTAAAACATTATTTTACTTCTTCTTGTCACCAAAAGAGTTATTGATTGTAAAAAGATTTAACAAATCTGCTTTATCTTTATTATTAGATAAAATTACAATTGATTATAAAAGATCTATTGTTACACCAGGTGAAATGGTTGGAATGATTGCTGGTCAGAGTATTGGTGAGGTATCAACACAAATGTCAGTTCCATTTAATTCACAACATAAGATAGTAATTAAAAACAAATCATCCGGAGAAATTTGTTTAAAATCAATTACAATGGGTGAATTTTGTGATAATTTAATAGAAAAATACCCTAATTTAACTTTTAATACTGGACACAAAAATAGCGTTGAGACACTACTTGAGCCGCTAGAAAATGAATATTATATTGTTGGTGTATCTGAAAATGAGAAAACCAGTTGGAATAAAATATCTCACATTAGTAAACACCCTGTCAATGGACAAATGATGAAAGTTCATACCAAGAGTGGTCGTATTGTCGAAACAACAACAAGCCATAGTCATTTAGTTAGAGAAAATCATAAAGTGGTACCAATTGTTGGCGCAAATATGAAAGAAGGAATGCGTATTCCAGTTTGCTCTCATATTGATGATACATTTGTCAAAGACACATATAAATCTTATAAACTAGATGGATTATTTGGATGGTTTATTGGAGCCTATTTAGCAGAAGGAAATTTAAATTATAATGAAATTTCCATTACAAACATTTCTGAATATTATATTGAAAATACTAAAAAAGTAGCTAGTTTATTTGGTAAAGAATGTCGAGTTGTTGAAAAACAAGGAGCCTTTGGTAAATCAATTACAACAAAGTTTAATTGTGAAGACCTAGCAAAACTATTATTGACTACTTGTGGAAATGGTAGTTTTGTGAAAAAGGTTCCGGATTTTGCTTTTACAGCACCACATGAATTCAAGAAAGGATTATTTCAAGGTTATTTTGATGGTGATGGTAATTTTCAATGTGATAAAAACCATCATCAAATTAGGTGCTGTAGCAGAAGTGAACAGCTTATTAAAGATTTGGCTTTAATATTAAATTATTTTAGTATTTGCGGAAATCTAAAGAGCGAAATGAATAAAGGAAGTATGTTGTATCATTTAAATATTTCATCAAAATATGCCAAACAATATCAGTCACAAATAGGAACTATTTTACATATGGATAAATTAGATAATTTAGTACATTTTATTGAAAGAAATGATATTAAATTCTTATCAGAACAAATAGATAAAATTAATGGAATGGGCGAAATTATTGCGCATTGTGGTAAAACTTTACAGCTTCCCAGACAAAGTCGCACATATGGATTTTGGAAAAATAAAGACACTATTGGTCGCAGAACATTAGAAAAATATTACAATGTGTTTAATGAACATCCGAATAAAGAAGTTATTGCAAACGAGTTACAATTAATTAAACAAGCAATTTCTTCCAATGTTGTATGGGATGAAATTATAAATATTGAATATTATACACCAGAACAAACAAATTTTGTTTATGATTTTACTGTTCCAGCCAATCAAACATTTATGACTGATTATGGTGTCATAGTTCATAATACCTTAAACACTTTCCATTTCGCCGGAGTTGCCTCCAAATCCAATGTGACTCGTGGTGTGCCAAGAATTGAAGAAATATTATCTTTATCAAGTGAAATTAAAAACCCTTCATTAAGTATTTATTTGAAAAAAGAAGATGAAACACAAAAGGAAAAAGCACAATCAATTATGTATATGTTAGAGCATACAAGATTAGAAGAAATAGTGAAATCAGTTGAAGTATGTTTTGATCCTGATGACCTCAATACATTAATAAATGATGATAAAGATACTATTGAACAATACAGAGCATTTGAAAAAATGGTAGATGAATGTAATCAATCGGCATTATCTAATGATGAAAATGAGAAATCGAAATGGATTATTAGAATGATTATGGATCCTGAAGTTATGCTTGAGAAAAATATTACTATGGACGATGTGAATTTTACATTGAACAATTGTTATGATAGTCAAATTAATTGTGTATATTCTGATTATAATTCGGATAAACTAGTATTTAGAATTAGAATGAATGAAGTGCTTAAAAGCACATCTAATAGAGGCGGACAAAAGAAGGTAAAGGTAAATCCTCTAGACCAATCAGACCAAATTTATATTCTTAAAAATTTCCAAGAGCAACTTTTACAAAATATTGTTTTGAGAGGAATTAAAGGAATTAATAAAGTTATTCTTCGTAAGATTAAAGATAATATGGTAGAAAATAATGGAGTTTATAAAAAACAAGATATATGGGTGTTAGATACTATTGGTACTAATTTGTTAGATGTTCTTGGTCTTGATTATATTGATAATAACAGAACGTTTAGTAATGATATTGTAGAAATTTATAATGTTCTTGGTATTGAAGCAGCTAGGCAAGCTATATATAATGAATTAGTTGATGTAATTGAATTTGATGGTACATATATTAACTATCATAATTTCAGTGTATTAGTAGATAGAATGACTGCTACGCATAAATTAATATCAATTTTCAGACATGGAATTAATAATGATAATATTGGTCCTATTGCAAAAGCATCATTTGAAGAAACACCTGAAATGTTTTTGAAAGCTGCTAGACATGCTGAACTTGACACATTAAGAGGGGTATCAGCAAATGTAATGTGTGGACAAGAAGGATTCTTTGGTACAAGTTCATTCCAAGTTGTTTTGGATATCGAAGAAATGCAAAAATTAGAGGCTACTAGTGAATATAAAAATATTGATATTGATGAAGAAATAGAAAAATTCTTTGGAGAAGTTGAAAATCCTCAAGATCCATGTGGAATAGATAAAATATCAATACAAAATAATGTTATTACAATTAAATCACAGGACCTTGGTAATGATAATACTTATAATCCTGGATTTTAAAAACAAATTTTAAAAATCATAAATAATAATTTAATATTTATAAAATAAATATTAAATGTAAATATAAATTTAAATGTATAATGTCAATAATTAATTACATCACAAAAAAAATTATTAATCTAGATAATAATATTTTTTCTTTAAATTATGATAATTCTGATCAGATTGATTCTATATTTAAGATATTATTTTATAGCTTAGCTAATAATAGTTATAAAAGTAAATTTATTATGTTTATAGAAACATTAAATAGTTTTTTACAATTTTCAAGAGAGAAATTTATTCAATATTTTTGTAAAATTCAAAAAACATATCGCGCATTATGTAGATTTGCTTTTTTATATAAATATAAAAAGTCTCTAATAAGTATTACAACAGATATGGGTTTAAATAATATTGACGCAGATAATAAAAATGCTATATGTATTTATCATAGCAACACAAGATATTTATTTATTATTAATGATCTAATTAGAATAATTAATACATCATTAACTAATTCGCCTATGTTTTTTATAGAACCATTACCATCTAAAAATCCATATAATAATTTACCATTTACAAAATCAAATCTATATAATATTTATTTTTTTATTAGATTCAATACAAGTATTTATGATGATTTATTCTTTAAATTTTTTAATTGTAATTTTGATTTATCATTATTTTATGATAAATATGAATATTTATTAAGAGAGTATTCAATTCATAATTTTATTAAAAATTTATCTATTACTGACTTTGTTAAAGAAATTAAAATTATGTTAAGTGAATACAATTATGTTAACAAAAAAAATAAAATAGAAATTGATAAGGATTTTTCAAAAAATAAATTAATACAAATTATGAAACCTTATTTCACTTTGTATTTACAAAGTAATTATTCATTAATTACAATTATTAAATTAAAATCACGTATTAACTTAAATAATAAATTAAAAAAATTTCAAAAATTTAATCCTTTGTTCGGGAGAAAAATAATTAAACTTAACTATAAAATAGATACAAAATTTAAAAAAAAATCATTTGTTAAATGTTATGAATTTAATGATAAACACATAGCATTTTATGATAATGATTGTAAAAAATTTTTAACAAATCAATTAAGTATTAATGATAGTGAAAATAATGATAGTGAAGATAATGATAGTGAAAATAATGATAGTGAAGATGAAGAAATATTAAATCCATATGGTTTTGTATTCCCTCAAATTAGACCTGTAGCTAATTATATTTTTTAAACCATATTTTTATCTACACATTCACCTTGTTTATTTCTTACCATTCCATTTGGACATCTTTTTCTTGTTCCTTGTTTTTCAGGAGTTGTTTTTTGTTTTTTTGTTTGTTTCTTAGGTTTTTCAGTTTTTTCTACTACTGGTTGGACAACAGGTTCAATATCCTCTTCAACTATTAATTTTTTTGTCTGTTTTTTAGGGTTTTCTACCACTGGTCGAACAATAGGTTCAATATCCTCTTCAACTATTAATTTTTTACTTTTTTTTGGTTTTTCTACTTGATGTATTAAGTCAGATTCTTTACATTTAGTTTTAGATTGATAGTTTGTTGTAGTTTGTTTTGTAAAATTATGTAAATAACTTTCAATTGTTATTTTATTACCTATAATTTCATCTATATATTCCTGACAAGTTAGATGTCTTGATGATATAAAAACCTCTCCATGATTGTTTTGAATAAGCTTATAATTAGGCTTATTTCCATTAAAACCAGGTAATAATATAAAAACAAAATCATCACTTTCGTCACCATATCCTAAAAAAGCATGTTTTTCATAATTTGTTTGTAAAATACAACTTTGACTAATAAAAATTGTAGGAATTTTATATTTTTCTACAAGCATCCATAAATCTAATGTTGTTAAAAAATAATTTTCTTCTGAAATAAAGGTTGAAAAATCAATAGTATTCTTTTTTCCTTTTATTATTTTGCCGAATGTCTTTTTTCCTTCAATAATTAGAATATCAACAATTTTATCTTGATACTTTTCCAAATATTGTTTATATTCATTATATAGTTCATTTTTAATTTTATTTATAGTATGTTTAATACCTGTATATTTTTCTATTAAATCAATTATAAATTGAAATGTACAAATAGTTGTATTATTATACTCGATGTCTTTATAATCATCAGGAAAACATTTTTTCCAAATTCCAGAAGTTATATTTTGATTAATTTTTGGAGGTTCACACACACTTTGATTTTCTATTTCAATAACCTTATCTAATGAAGATACATTATTTTCATACATTTGTGTCATTATTGGTTCAGCTTCATCATATGAATTATATTTTGTATATTTATTAATAGCCGCTGGTACTAATGTTTCAAAATATTCTTGTGTCAATAAAGATTGTATCATAATTATTTCATTTTCATTCAAGTTATAACCAATATTACCAAACGATAAGTATGTTTGTGGTTGAAGCATAAAAGAATTAATTCTACTATATCTAATTAATTCATCTGCTATTCTTTTAAAATATATTAGTTTATTCTCTTTTTTTGTTATTAAATTATTTTCTGGCAAAATTAAATTACATTTTCCATCTTTTGTAAATGTACATAAATTTGGTGTAGAATCACAAGTATCTTTATTTTTAACAACACACGTAGATATTTGATTAATTAATTTATAATAATTATCATCGCCTGTAAATTGTATTGTATTATTTACCAATTTTTTTAATAAATTATATACATTATCTAATTTTTCAGAATATATTATGTATTCCTTTTTTAACATTTGTTCAATTTCTTCTCTTAATTTTACATTTTCATAATCATTCAATAAAATTCTAATTGTGTTTCTAAAAACATTGTAAAATCCAGTTTCCATTTTTGTTTTTTTAATGTATTCAACACGTTCTTCATCTACATCGTTACTTGATGAAACAGGTATATCTATTTGTAATAATGATTTTGTATCCTTATTTATATTTTTATTTACAATATAGTGTTGATCTTTTATAGATGGTAATATAAAATCATCATCTGCTTCTAATTCACTAATAGGTTGTGATATTTGAATAAATTGATTTGTTTCAGTTAATATACCAACAACCCATTCATCTTCAACAATTTTAAAAGCGGGTTTACAAGGAATAGATATTTTTCTGTTTTTAGTTCTTTTTTCAAGATTATTTAAAAACCGAACGGTATTATAATAATTATTCCATAAACTTAAATCATTCATAAAAACAATATCAAAATCTTCATTATCTTGAATTGACGAAGGATAGCATGGAACAAAACACTCTTTTTGAGTTTTTGGCTCTTCTGCTATTACACCAATTACTTTATTATTAAAATTCATAACAAATTTATCGATTTTATATTGTATACTTTTTAGTTCTAATAACAACTCATAAAGCATTAATGGTTTTTTTGCTTTATAAACATTCGGCATACTATCTAATGGTTTACACATAATATCCAAATATGGTTTAATTATTTCATTAATTACACGTCTTAATTCAGGCGATATTTTTGAACCAATTTCTTTAAATTGAGTTATTATTTCTAATTTTTCTCTAATAGTATATGAATATATTGGTTCATAATAATCATCTTGTTTTAACATAATTATAGTTGGTTTTTTGGAATTATAAAACTCTTTTGAATAGTGATTTGTTGGGCATAATAATTGTACATTATTTGTTATATCATCATTTGGTATTTTAAATATTATTAAATTTGCTCCTAACTCAAATAAATCTTTATTTGGCATACTTATAATATCCCATAAATATGTGTGGTCAATAATAGCATCATCATCTCGTAAAAAATTTTTGAAATTTTCAAATGCTGATATTACCTTTTTCATATAATAAAGTTCATTATCATTTCCAATATTTAATTTTGAAAAAATGTTAGTCTTCTCTTTATATTTTGATACATCTATACTATTAGTATTGTTCATATCATGAAAATCTGTAACAAGATTACCATTTTGATAAGTTACGAATGAATCAATTGTAATTGATTTTATTATTCTTTCTTTCATGTCTTTTATATTTAAAACCTTTTTGAATTTTTTTATGTTATTTTGATCTATGTAGACTTTATTAAAAAATAATATATTTGAAATACATGCAATAAAAGATTGGTTTTTATTAATTTCGATACCATGACGCAATAAACAAGGATGGTCTGGTTTAATATTTGTATTTGTTTTACTTATTTGACAATCCGCGTTTACTTCATGTAACATTTTTTGAATTCCAAATGGCAAATAACCCCAACGACCCTTTGTTAAAGGAAATTTGTCTGGTCCTTTTATATATTCATCTTGTTCTGCTACCTTTTCTTCAGGTTGAATTTGTTTTACATGCAGTTCTTTTTCTTTTTCTTTTTCTTTTGGTTCACTTACCATTTTTGTTTCTATTGGTTCTTCTAGTTTTTTTTTATTACCTTTATCATGTTTTATTTCTTTTGCTTCTTTTTTATTTTCTTCAAAACATTTTGTATTTGCAAGTATTCTACCTTCAGTATTATATTTATCAAAGCAACAAGGTAAACATAATCCCTTTGGATGTTTATCTGGAATTAACCCAGGATATTTTCTTGGAGCAGTTACATTAATAAATTCTTTATAATTTATTTTATCATCTTTATTGGTATCTTCATAATCAAACATTTTACGCATATTGCTTTCTTGTTTTTCTAAAAATTCTCGAACTTGATCAGCACTTGGTTTAATACCATTTATTTTTGTATAATGTTCGCTCCAACTTTTTTCAGTATAATCTTCCTTTAAATCCTTTAATATTTTTTTAAATTCATTAAAATCAATTAATCCATCTTTATCATTATCATGTTTTTTATAAGCCTTATCATATTTATCTACATTTTTATGTTCTGATTCATAAAATTCATAAATATAATATCCAGGTTTCACTTCTTTATCTTTACGCGGAATTACTTTACCACATGTCGGGTGTTCTAACTCTTTTTTACCATCTTTTCCTACAACTTCTTTTAATTCTCTTGGATCAACAATAGTATTTGTTTTTAGACACCAATAACGAGGACATATATAATTAAATTTATTATTCGGGTTAGATCCATATTTTATAACATCTTCGTCTCGTAAAAATCCCTTGTGTTCTTTATTTATTTTTGCCAATTGTTCATCTGTTAAAATAACTGGTTGTCTTCTAGTATCTGAACTACATGTTCTAGAATAAGCATTATACTCGGCACTATCTTCTTTCAGAATTAAAACGGGGTCTTTGCTTTCAATTAATGATTGAAAATAATATGGTTTATTCAACTTCATACCATCAATATTTCTAACTTCATTTTCTTGTTCCTCAATATCCTCTTCCTCCACTTCCTTATTATATTCTTTTTCTTCTGCTTTTTCTTCTGCATTTTCTTCTGGTAATACATGTTCTAATTCAGGCATAGTATCTGTTGTATTTTCTGAATCACTCATAATGTCAATACGCTTGAAATCTTCAACAGGTAATGGTGCTATTTTTTCTTCCTTTTCTATATTAACTGGAATATCAAGTTGTAAATCAATTTTAGGTGGTAAAGATTTTAATGTTTCTTCCTTAGGTATTTCTTGAATAGGTTCAGAAGAAGCAACAATTATCTCTTTTGGTGATTCAACCGCGGATAAACTTTTGTCTGAATCGATTGATTCTTCAACTGAAGAACTACTATTTACACCAAATGATTCCAAACTTTTTGGTGATTCAACTGCGGATGAACTTTTATCAGAATCTATTGATTCCTCACTAGAAATTTCTTTCATAGGTTCAATATCAAATGAACTTTTATCAGAATCTATTGATTCCTCACTACTAGTATTTTTACCTCCTTCTATTTCTTCATACTCTTCATCTTCATCAAAAAATAAACTAAATGCTACTTTGGGTTTATCTGTTTTTATTGATTTATATTTTTGATAATCTATATTTTCTTCTTCATCTTCTAAAAATGGTACTTCTACCTCTTCAGCAGATTTTTCAGTAGATGAAATTATATCTTCTGCTAATATTTCTTCTTTTTCACCCGTAGAACATAAAGTATTAATTTCCTGTACTGGGTAATTTGTACTATTTTTATCTTGTGTAAGACGAATCATAGTGTCTAAATAAACTGGTATAGTTTGTAAATAATGAATATCATTAATATTTTCTACTGAAATAGTTATAACACTAATTTTTTGTTCAAATAAAATGGTAGTTTTAAAACCAGGATTATTTTTAATTTTTATATCTGATTTTCTTACTCCACGCTCAACTTGAATTTCATTTGCTATTTTTCTAATTAATTCTTCTGCTTGATTACGATTTAAGTCATTTGGAAAATTTTCTAAAAGTGCTTCTACTATTTCAACCCCTCTATATCCTTGTTCAGATTTTTCTAAAATAAATGCTTCTTGACTGCTAACTTTACTAAAATTAGATACTCTTTTAAAACGTAAATGAATACCTGTTTTTAATTCACTTGATTCATTATTAAAAATAGAAGAAATACAATTTTTATAAATCGATAAATCTATTGGTTTGTTTATTTTAATTTGTGATACATAATTGATTTGTTTTATTTCAACATTGCTATCATATAAACTATTAAATAATTTTAATTTATAACCACTTTGTTCTAGTAAGTTTTTAATTTCACTAATAATAGGATTTATTGATTCTCTAATAAGATTATTCACGTCAACCTCACTTAGTATAGTCTCAAATTCAGAACTAATAGTAATATATCCATTTTCATCAAATTCGCAAATTAATGTTTGTATTATTTCTTCATTTTTTATTTCAATAAAAACAGACACTGATTTTGTTTTGGCAATTGTTTTCATTAATTTAAAAATAACCGCTTTTTTTAGATAAGGGATTTTTCTACCATCAATTGATATTTTATCTGTGTAAAGTCTATAAATATTTTCCTGTCTAGATGATGGATTGTATTTAATTAATGGATTATTTTCAGTAGCATGTATAATTTTAAATATAATTTCTAATGGAATATTTATATCAAAATCGGGTTTAATAATAGCCTTTATATATTTGATTCCTTTGCTTACATATTTTAAATCTGTTTTTTTTAATTTATACACGTCATAAAACATACTTACAGATTTAAATAAATCATTTGTTTTATCATTTATTATTTTTTTATTATTTTCCAGTAATTTTTCTTTTTCATCACGCAAATCTTCTAATGAGTGTATATTTTTACTATAAAGAAAAGGATAATATATTTTAATTGTGGTTTCTTCTGAAATTTGTTTTTTTGACACAAAATCTAATACGTTATTTGCTAAACATAAATATATGTTATTATTCATTATGCTCCCACTATTTAAAAGCAAATGACCATTTAATGTAGATAAAGATTTTCTGGCATTTTTTTCAAAAAACTTATCATAATCTGTTATATTATATGGATTACTAACAAATGGATATTCATTTTCAACTATAAAAAATTTTTGACCTAAAACTTTATTTATAATATATGTTTTGTTGTCCAATTTCATTTCCAAAATGTCATCAAATGTATATACGTCTTTATCAGCTAGTGGGACAATTTCATTACCATTTTCATCACTCACAATATTTGATAAAAATTGTTGTAATCTAATTTTTGTAAGTTCTAATTTTTTATTTTGAGTTAATGATTGATAAACTGAAACCGCATTTAAAGATTCTAATTTTTGACAAAATAAATAAATTTCATCAAAAGATACCATTATACTCAATCGTTCTTTTAACACATTTAGTATTTTAATTTTAATAGTACTAATTGAATCATCATAATGTATCTCTTCTTCAACAAAAATAGGTGTTATTTTTTTTGAATTTATATATTCAATTTCATCATCTGTAAATATTGATTTAAATAATTCTTCGATTTCCTCTGTATCTTTTTTTATTTTTCCGTAAAAAATAATTATACCATCTATTGAACCATTTACCAAATAATTTAATTTATAGATACCTAAAGGTTGCATTTTTTTTACGATATCACTATATTTATTTGAAGATATTAACTTTGACATAATATATATAACGATAGTATTATTTTTAATTTAATTATTTACAAAGATATTAAATTAAAATATTTATTTACTAAAAAAAATTATGTTTAACATATAACCTGCTGCAACAAACGCAGCTACATTTGTTATAAAACTATTTACACTTTTAATTTTAAATAATTTTTTTGATGTTTCATCACTTAGATTATATTTTATATTAAAATATGCTTCAAACCTACGTAAAAGTAAAAAATGTAACACAAATTTTAAAATAAGCATAAGACAAAAAATTGTAGTTAAAATACTATTATGTTTTCTAATAAATAAAACATATAACGCTATTAGTAAAAGTATAGTATCTAACAAATCTGATACATATATAAGCGAATTATCAAGAATGTTATAAAATTTTGTTACATTACTATGATTATGTAAATTTAAATAATAAATAGATAAATATAATAGATATTTAAAACCCTTAAAAAATAATAATATTAATACTATTATCGCTAATACAATAGTTTTATCGCTAAAAGAGTTTGACATATTATAATATATTAATATATTTTATTTTACACATTTTAAGATTTGTACTTTCATATAATATATTTTAGTATTAACTAAAATATATTATAAAAAAATTGAAATAAATATACTACATTTAGTTTTTCATATAATTATAATAATGAACGCTACACGTATTCTTGATATATTTAGACGGACAACTTTGTCACATATTAAATCGCCTTTAGGACGATGGAATATTCATAATAATAAAGAAACTACACTTAAAATTAAATATGCTAACGAAGACAATTGTGGTATTTCTGGCAACAATTATAAAAATACAACACAAATACAAAAAAATATTGTGTTAGATGATAACCAATATATCTATATGATGGGTTATGAATCAATAAATAACTAAGCATACATAAAATTAAAAATATCTATAAAGGTGTTATTTTTAAACTAAATCATAATATGGGTTATCATTTATTTTCATCCCACAATATTCCTTTGGATTGTTTTTATAGTCAATAGGGTCATATATACCAGCCGCTTTTGCATTTTCCAATAAAAATTTAAAGTTTTGCCAAAAATCTTGTTTGTGTCCAATAGATTCAGTCATAATGTGTGATAATTCATGTAGAGCTACAAAGGTTAATGTATTAATATCAATTAATTTATTTCCTTCTTTTGTAGTATTTAAACAAAACGCCAATTTTTCGCCTTTATTTTCACTATATGCCGTCAACTCACTTGTAGGCAGTGTTTCACTTATTTTTTTTGGATTGAAACCTTCTACAAGCCTAATAGTACGAGCATCTCCAGAATGTTTATCTTTCATATATTTTACCATATCCTTCATTTTTTGAGTAACATCCGCTAATAAATTGGCTGCTAATTCTAATTTCTCACGCTCTCTAACACAATATTTGTTTCCATCTTTTGAAGCAATTATACATTTTAAATTGAATAAATCAGATTCATAATATATTCTTAAACAAAAAAGAAGTATCACAGCTAAAAATATATAAAAAAATATACCATGTTTTTCCATATATATATATACTTTTATAAAAATATGGAAATATATTTGAGTTAATAAAATTAGTCAGGACTTACACCTGGAGCTCCGCTTAATGTGCCATCTCCGATACCTATTTGAAAGTCGTAATAATTATTTTCTATATTGGGAACATTTTCATAATCTTTAAAATGTAATTCTGTATTATTATTAGTTCTATAAAATCTAGCTTGAAATTGTTTTTCTATTTCTGATTTAATAATATCTTCTAACATGGTACCATTAATGTATAGTCTTGAAAATATATTATTTAATAATAATGTAGTACCATATTCATCAGCTTGGTCTTTCAAATTAATACCATTTACATTTACACCATTTATATCAGAAAGTGTAGTTTGTATTTCATTATTAATTATTGTATTTAATGATACATCATTAACTTTTAGACTTTTTACATTTATTCCACTAGAACTAGAAAGCGTAGTTTGTATATTATCATTAATAATATTTTGTAATGGCTTATTATTAATCTTTAAATCTTCATTTGAAGCAGATAATAATATATTATTACTTGGATCTATTGGATTCATACCTAATTTAATTTGGTCTACATTAAGAACACCATCATTATTTAGATATAATGGTACTCTTGTGCCACCGATACCATCAGGTGTAAAATCATTAAATGCTATGTAAAACCCAGCCTC
>Ga0209358_10001842_pt1 | contig 16551 bp, 17 predicted proteins | sample LauGreFa1BDMLBSN_2_FD_187574 | JGI IMG/M metagenome (GOLD analysis project Ga0209358, IMG submission 187574) | Freshwater lake microbial communities from Lake Michigan, USA - Fa13.BD.MLB.SN (SPAdes) (version 2) | ecosystem: Environmental > Aquatic > Freshwater > Lake | place: Lake Michigan, USA... | reverse complement strand
CGCAGGTCCCCAAATGTACCCTTACTCCCCTCCCCGAAGGGGAGGGGTTGGGGGAGGGGGTGCAAACAAGACACCCTTGCCATGGGGTTGCAAAGGGGTGAAACCCCTTGTGCTGGGGTTTGGGGACCGCAGGTCCCAAAATGTACCCTTACTCCCCTCCCCGAAGGGGAGGGGGTGGGGGAGGGGGTGCAAACAAGACACCCTTGCCATGGGGTTGCAAAGGGGTGAAACCCCTTGTGCTGGGGTTGTGGGGACCGCAGGTCCCCAAATGTACCCTTACTCCCCTCCCCGAAGGGGAGGGGTTGGGGGAGGGGGTGCAAACAAGACATCATCTCGCCATCATTGATACCCTAAGCCAGGGTTGCCTTTCAGCGTATACCGGTGGACACCATTAATTCAAACTGACCGATTCAAACAGGGTCTTTAAGGCATCTTCCACCATTTTGACATTTCGTTTGATTAAATCTGGCTTAAAAAAGAAATAGCCTTCTAACACCACAATACCTTCTTCAAACAAGTGCCCTTTGTCCATGATCGTCCCCTTTGGTCATCTGCCTTGCCCTATCTGGATGGTGTATTCCCCCTTCATGACCCATTCAAACCCCCCTTTCCCTACTCATTCCTTATTCATCTACACCCTGTTTTGTTACCCCACGGGCCCCCCAACAGACCCTCACCACCCGCTACCACTACGCCTTTCTATGATTCGTCCATCTTGCCTGTTTTGTTGGGATGAGGGTCGCAGTATCCCAAGGGTTTCATGTCGCCTGGTCTTCTTGTACACTACCCGCATGGATGACGACAATCGATTGGTAACCCCCACCCCCCAATGGGATGACGCACGAGATGGCTCGCTGCGCCCCCAACGCCTGGCCGAATTCATTGGCCAGTTGCCGCTTAAACGAAACCTTGACATTTATATCAATGCCGCACTAAGTCGCAACGAACCCATTGAACATGTCTTGCTTTATGGCCCACCCGGTCTTGGCAAAACCACCCTGGCCTCGATTGTGGCCCGAGAAATGGGGGTGAACGTCAAAATCACATCGGGCCCGGCCATCGAACGACCCGGTGATCTGGCCGCCATTTTAACCAACCTTGAAAAAGGTGATTTGTTGTTTATTGACGAAATTCACCGCCTGAATCGATCGGTCGAAGAAGTGTTGTATCCCGCCATGGAAGACTTTGAATTGGATATTATGATTGGGAAAGGGCCCTCCGCCCGATCCATTCGGATTGATTTGGCGCCCTTTACCTTGGTGGGGGCCACCACCAGGGTCGGGCATCTGTCGGCCCCGTTGCGGGATCGATTTGGGATTGTTGAACGCTTGGCATTTTATACCCCCGAGGATTTGGCCTTGGTCATTGAGCGTGCCGCCCATTTATTGAATAGCCCCTTAGAACAAGGGGCCGCCACGGAATTGGCCTGTCGTTCGCGGGGAACCCCCCGCATCGCCAATCGCCTCCTTAAACGGGTTCGAGATTGGGCCCACATCCATACCAATGGGTCCATTACCATGGCCTTGGTCGATGCCGCATTATCCGGCATGGGGGTAGACGAATTGGGCTTGGATGAACTAGATCGAAAATACCTTGCCAGTATGATTCAAAAATTTGGTGGTGGTCCAGTTGGGGTTGACACCATTTCCGCCAGTATATCCGAAGAGTCCATGTCACTCGAAGACATGGTAGAACCATATTTGCTACAATTGGGATTCATCGAACGAACCCCCCGGGGTCGATTGGCCACCCAGGCCGCCTATCGACACCTGGGCCTTCCCGTTCCGGTTTCACCCGTTGCGGCCCAACCCACTTTATTTGGAGACCCACTATGACACGCCACGCCACCATTCAACGCCACACCACCGAAACACAAATTAGCCTCACCCTCTCACTGGATGGGACGGGTCACTCTACCATTCAAACAGGGGTCGGGTTTTTGGATCACATGCTCACCTTATGGGCCGCCCACGGTCGGTTCGATTTATCCATCACCGCCACGGGGGATACCCAGGTGGATGATCATCATACCACCGAAGATGTGGGGATCTGCCTTGGCATGGCGTTTCGTGAGGCGTTGGCCATCCCCACCGGTATTGCCCGCTATGCCTCGGGGGCCTTTCCCATGGATGAGGCCTTGGTCCATGTGGCGGTTGATCTCTCCAATCGACCCTATCTCCATTTTGGGATTCCCTTTCCCAAAACAAAAATAGGGACATTCGATGCCGAACTCGTCCAAGAATTTTGGCAGGCCGTGGCCACCCATGCCCGCTTGACCCTTCACCTCATGGCATGGCACGGTCACAACCTGCATCATTTGGCTGAAGCCAGTTTCAAGGGGGTGGGCGTCTGCCTGTCCCGTGCCACCCGAATCGATCCCCATCATGGGGGGGTACCCTCTACCAAAGGGGTGTTATCGTGACCCGTATTGGGTGGCCCCTTCGTCTCCTCTTGATCGGCCTCGTCGCTGGGACATTGTCCGCTTGTGGCAAGGTCACCCAGGTGGCTCAACCCAATACCGACACCCTGTTTTTTGATGCCACTGGACGGGTGTTGGTTACCACCAGCAATCGCAGTAGCCGTACCTTATCCCTGACTGAATCCCCGTTTTACGTGGTGGTTCGAGGCATTCAGGCCAACGGTAAAAGCGACGAATTAGCCTGGGGAAAACTGGCCATTACCCGTCCCCCCCGTCTCACCCAATGGGAACAAGCCATCGGCACGTCGTACCGTAAAGGGGATGTCATGATAGACAAGGCCGCACCCACTTGGGCTTATTTACGATTCAATCCGGCCGGGCCCTTTGTTGAATTAGACGTTCGTCGGCTCAAAAAAGGATACGCCCACTATTGGGTAATCTTATACACAGGGACGGGTCGGGCGATGATGGCGATGATGGATGGGGAGAAAAGTGCCCTCTCCACCGTGAACATCACCCCGTGGGATGGGGGGAGTACCCACCACAGCCTGATTCGATTGGCTGCGTTGGCCAACCCATCCACCCGGGACACCCCCCCTTCTTGGGATACCTTGTCTCGGGTCCTCAATGATGCCACCTTAACGGCATTGGGATGGGAACTGCCCACCCCCACTGTGGCCACCTTTATCCCGGATGCCCCGTCTTTGGCCTACCTACGAGAACGCGACACCCAATTGGTAAGCGTGATGACATTGGTCGATGCGGGTAAACCCGCCGCCGCCGTTCAATGGCTCAAGCGTCAAGAAAATAGTCGGGCCATTCCGGGCATGACACCATCGGATTATACGGTACTCATCGACCGGATTGAATTGAACTAAAGGAGACACCATGGTCAGTGTTGTGGTCATTGGAACGGGGTATGTGGGATTGGTTACGGGGGTTTGCCTGGCTGACATGGGCCATCAGGTTCATTGTGTGGACATCGATACCAACAAAATCGCCCAATTAAATCGCGGGGAACTCCCCATTTATGAAGTCGGCTTAGAAGAATTAATGGGTCGAAATCGTGCACTGGGACGCCTCACCTTTGGCACCCAGTTGGCCGATGGATTGGCCCAGGCAGACTGTGTGTTTTTGGCGGTGAATACCCCCGCCTCTCCCTCTGGGGAGGCGTGTTTGGATTATATCATGGGGGCCGTAGAGACGCTTCGGACCTGTTTATCCAAGGGGCAAGCCCCGTTGTTGCGCACCGTGGTCATTAAAAGCACCGTCCCTGTGGGGACAGGGGCCCGTATTCAAGCCTTCTTGGATCCATTGGGGGTACAAGTGGTAGCCAATCCTGAGTTTTTACGCGAAGGGAATGCCGTACAAGATGCCCTACACCCTGAGCGCATTGTGATTGGCTCGACGCATCCTGAGGCCCAATCGGTCATGACCCACCTGTATCAAGCCTACACCCGACGGGGCATCCCCTTGGTGATGACGTCTGTTAAAACCGCCGAACTGATTAAATACGCAGCCAATGCCTTTTTGGCGACCAAAATTTCGTTTATTAATGAGTGTGCGGTGTTATGTGATGCGGTGGGGGCCAATGTGTTGGATGTGGCCCACGCCATGGGACTGGATACCCGGATTGGGCCTCATTTTTTGGCCCCTGGACCTGGATTTGGTGGGTCTTGCTTCCCAAAAGATATCCAAGCATTGCACCATACGGGAGCCCAACATGGGGTCACCATGCACATGATTGAGGCGGTCACCCGGATTAACCAGCGGCAACGGAAATGGGTGGTGGATTGCGTGGCCCGCCTGGCACCATCACCGGCCACTATCGCCATTTTGGGCTTGGCGTTTAAAGCGGGGACGGATGACATGCGAGATGCCCCGTCTTTGTTTATTGTGCCGGCGTTGTCCAAGATGGGGTACACCCTTCGAGGGTATGACCCCATTGCAGGGTCCCATGCCCAGGCCCCTTTGGGCCAATGGATGACCCTTTGCCACACCATTGATGGGGCCTTAGAAGGGGCCGATATGGCCGTGATTTTGACCGAGTGGGATGAATTTTCGTCCTATCCAATGGCACATTTTTCTTGTTTAACCAAGCGGATCATTTTGGATACCCGTCATATGATTGATCCGGTGCACGCTCAGTCCCATGGCATTCGGGTGGTGGGGTTGGGAACATGTACCGAGTAGGAATCGTGATCGGGACCCGTCCCGAAGCCATTAAGTTGGCACCCTTGGTACGGGCCTTACAGGAAACGGATATGACGCCCGTGGTCATCATGACGGGCCAGCACGACACCTTGATGGCCCCAGTGGCAGATTTCTTTGGGTTGCGTGGGGACCATGTCTTGGGGGTGATGGTTCCGGGGCAATCGCTGGCGGCCTTGCATGCCAACCTGTTGCATGCCTTAGATGGCGTCATGTCCGACGTGGACGCCGTGGTGGTGCAAGGGGATACCACCTCGGCATTGGCGGGGGCCATGGCGGCCTTTTATCACCATCGTCCGGTGTTTCATGTCGAAGCTGGGTTGCGGACCGCCTCGATTAAGGCCCCCTTTCCTGAAGAATGGAATCGCCGGGTGATCGATGAGGTGGCCACCCTTAGGTTTGCACCCACCCAGCAGGCCTTGGACACCTTGAGAGCCGAAGGCCGTGGCGATGGGTCTTGGATGGTGGGCAACACAGTGATTGATGCCCTTCAGATGGGGCTTGATCTGATGGATGCCCAAGGTGACACCCCCTACCGTGACTGGGCCGTTCGCCATGGGCTGCTTCGACGCCCCCACCTGGTGCTGGTTACCACCCATCGACGTGAAAATGCGGGTGAACCCCTGCAACACATTATCGCTGCCCTTCGGCAATTGGTCGTGATGTTTCCGGACGTAGAAATCGTGTTGCCGGTTCATCAAAACCCCGCATTTAAGCCGGTGATCACCGGGGCATTACAAGGGGTTCCTGGTATTGCCTTGGTCGACCCATTGCCCTATGACCAATTGCTATGGTTGTTGCGCGAGTGCCGACTGGTCTTAACCGATTCAGGGGGATTGCAAGAAGAAGCCCCGGCCCTGCATAAACCGGTGTTGGTCATGAGAGACGAAACCGAACGCCCCGAAGGGGTCGCCGCAGGGTGTGCCCGTTGTATTGGAACCCGAACCGATCACCTGGTGGCGGCGGTCACTGAATTACTCACCCAACCGACGGTGGCCCACCAGATGGCCACCGCCATCAATCCCTATGGGGATGGCACCGCGTGCCAGCAAATCGTGTCCCATATTCATGCGTGGAGGAATCAGCATGCTTAGCACCCGTCAGGCCCCTGTTTTATTGCTTATTCTAGATGGGGTGGGGCTGGCACCCGACGGGCCGTTTAATGCGGTGAGTCAGGCCCACACCCCCGTGTTGGATTGGCTGATGACCCTGCCGACCTTTTGTCCATTAAAAGCACATGGCACCGCAGTGGGGATGCCCTCTGATGATGACATGGGCAATAGCGAAGTGGGCCACAATACATTGGGTGCGGGCCGTGTGTTTGATCAAGGGGCGGCCCTGGTGGAAGCGGCCATCCAAAGCGGTCAGTTGCCCCAAAGTCCCGCCTTTCAAGCGGCGGTTCAGGCGTGTGTCAACGGGGGTACCTTGCATCTGATTGGGTTGTTATCCGATGGCAACGTGCATGCCCATATTGATCATACGGTGGCCTTAATCGGGTATGCCATGGCCGCCCAGTTGCCCCGTTTGCGTTGCCATGTGTTGTTAGATGGCCGGGATGTGGCACCCCGTTCCGCGCCCCGTTATGTGGGCCAGTTGGAACAGGTATTGGCCACGGCCCGTGCCCAAGGCTTCGATTATGCCATTGCCTCAGGTGGGGGACGAATGGCCATTACCATGGACCGGTATCAAGCCGATTGGGACATGGTAAAGCGGGGATGGGATACCCATGTGAGGGGGGTAGGCACGCCGTTTCGATCGGCCCTTGAGGCCATTGAGGCGTTGTATGCCACCCATCCCCACGATTCTGATCAGACATTGCCGCCTTTTGTGATTGTGTCAGACGACGGCCCGATTGGACGGATGGTGGATGGGGACGTGGTCATCCTCACCCATTTTAGGGGGGATCGCATGATTGAACTGACCCAAGCCTTTGAATCCCCTGACTTTAAGGCATTTGACCGGGTTGAAACCCCTTCGGTTCGGCTCATTGGCATGATGCAATATGATGGGGATTTACAATTACCCACCCATTTTTTGGTCTCACCCCCTCAGATTGACCAGCCCGTTGCCAACATCATGTCCCAGGCGGGGGTGCATTCCTTTGCCATTTCTGAAACCCAAAAATATGGGCACGTCACCTATTTTTGGAATGGTAACCGATCGGAGATGGTGGACCCCAACCGTGAAACCTATATTGAAATTCCCTCGGACCGGGTGCCGTTTGATACCGCCCCCGATATGAAAGCCCGTGCCATTACAGCCCAAGTCAAGGCATTGATTCAGTCCCATCGTTATCGCTTTGGGCGGGTCAATTTTCCCAATGGGGATATGGTCGGTCATACGGGGCATTTACAAGCAACCATTCAAGCCATCGAAACGGTAGACCAGTGTGTCGGTGAACTAATTGCGGAAATGGATCAAATCGGGGGCATTACCGTGGTAGTAGCCGACCATGGCAATGCCGATGAGATGGCCCAACTAATCGACGGGCTGATGGTGCCCAAAACCGCCCACACACTGAATCCGGTGCCATTTGCCATTGTGGATGGCTTACGGGGCCCTCATTACCGACTGCGTCAGGTTCCCACGCCGGGGTTGGCCAATGTGGCGGCCACCCTTCTAACCTTGCTTGGGATTCCGGTTCCAGGTTGCTATGCCCCTTCCTTGATCGAAGAAACCCCATGACGTTCATTGGCATCAGTGCCGGTGAAGTATCCGGTGACCGGTATGGGGCCTTGTTGGCCCGTGCCATTCATCGATTGGCCCCCACTTGGCAATTCGAGGGAATGGGGCATCAGGCCATGGTCGCAGCAGGGGTGCGGTGTCATGCCGACATTGCCCCCCATGCCACCATTGGCGTATGGGATATTGGGCGTGCCTTGCCCGGGATATTGGGTGGGTGGTGGCGCATGCGACGGTGGATCCGTCAAACCCCCAACCTGCGTGCCTTGGTACTGATTGATTGCCAAGGGTTTCACATGCCATTGGCCAGGCAGGCGAATCGAGCGGGGATTCCCGTGATCTATTTTATTGCCCCCCAAGAATGGCAATGGGGAACCGAATCGGGAGGAAAAGAGGTGGTGGCACGCACCCAATTGTTGCTCACCATTTTCAAGGAAGAAACCCGGTTTTATACCCAATTGAAAGGCAATGTGTGCGAAGTGGGGCACCCCATTTATGACCTTTCCGGCATCACCCCCGAGATGGATCGTGACGCCATCCGACATGCCCGCATGGTGCCGGGTCGGTTGGCGGTGTTTCCGGGGTCTCGTAAGCAAGAAATTCGTCATACGTTTCCATCGTTGTTGGCAGCAGCCGGTGAATTGCTCGGAAAGGGTTATGTGACCGAGGTGGTGGTATCGGTTGCCTCGCCTGCTTTGCGTGCCCCGATAGCGGCACTGGTTCATCGCATGGGCATTCCCGTTACGTATTGGGACCAACCATCCGAAACCTTGATTCCAACCGCCCAATTGTCATTGGCGGCATCCGGATCGGTTACCTTGCAGCATGCGGTGTGGGGCACCCCTTGTGTGGTGGCCTATCGCTTCGGGTGGCTGGCGTATCGTGTGGCCACATGGGTATTGGGTAGTCGAAGAAAAAAAATCCCTTATATGGCCCTTCCTAATTTATTGTTAAACCAAGACATCATGCCAGAGTGTTTTCAGGATGGGTGCCATGGTCCCGCCATTGCCCGGCACGCCATTCGGTGCCTGACCGATCCCGATCTTCAGGCCCACATGGCGGCGGGATACCAGGCTGTTCGGGATCAATTGGGCATACCGGGTGCCATCGACCGGGCCGCTGAGGCCATTGTGGCGTGGGTGAACGCCCATCCCCCCCATGTGGCGGGTTAAAACCTACGAGGGTATCACAGGGTGGGGACGGGTGGTCGCACGGCGTCAGTCTCACGGGAGGGCGATGATTTGGTTGGATGCCAGTGAGGGGCATGGCCATGGTACCCACGGGGAGTGGTCGTGGTTAATAGGAAGCGATGGGCCAGGATGGGAATCGGTGATGGTATCGTCGGATGCCCAACGCATTGAGCATGATGGCATACAGGGCACCCGACTCATTGATGGGGCCACCCTCACCCATCGGCTTACCCAATCAGATCGGGGGGTGCCACCCATCGATGCCCCCTTTTTGGGGGGGTGGGTAGGCTGGATTGGGTATGGCTTTACGTGGCCCATCCGCACCCCGACTGTGGCCATTGGTAACGAGCCCTTGTTGTATATGATACGACCCGACCGGTGGATTGGGATGCATCATCCCACCCAACGGCTGGTAGCGGTGGGGTGGGACCCATCCGAACCCGAGTGGACCCAGTGGGTGGACGGGATTCAATCGGACTTGGCCCATCCCATGCCCATATACCGGCCATTACCTCCCGTGACGGGGCATTTTTACCAATCAGGCGATACCTATCAACGTGCCATTCAAACGATTCAAACGGCCATTGCAAACGGCCGATGCTACCAAGTGTGTTTAAGTAACGAATGGGTAGCCCCCCAAGGTGAGGGCACGTCATGGGAATGGTATGGGCACATGAGGACCCATAACCCCACCGGGTTGGGGGCCTATTGCCACACCCCGTATGGGGATATGGCATCCACATCGCCGGAATTGTTTATTCATATCAATCGACAGGGTCGGATTGCCAGTCACCCCATCAAGGGAACCCGCTCCCGACATGCCACCCACTCACCACCCTTGTCGGATAACGCCAAAGAACGGGCCGAAAACGTCATGATTGTCGACTTGATTCGACATGATTTGGCCCGTGTCTGCCAGCCAGGATCGGTTACCGTTGATCGCTTGTGGGATGTGGAAACCCATGCGGCGTTGCATCAGTTGGTCAGTAGCATATCCGGTCAACAACGGGCCGATCAGGGGGTATGGGACGTGGTGGGGGCCCTCATGCCGGGCGGCTCGATGACAGGGGCACCCAAAGCCGCCGCCATGGCCCTGATTAACCAGCTAGAACAACGGCCACGTGGGGTATATGCGGGGGCGTTGGGATGGGTGGGAGACGATGGGGGGGCCCAGCTATCGATGGTCATTCGCACGGCGTGGTTTCGGGATGGGCAGGTGCGGTTGGGCGTGGGGGGTGGGATTACGGCCGATTCGGTGCCATCCAACGAATGGGATGAGGTGTTGTTAAAAGCCCGTGCGACCCTGCCCCCTTTTTGCCAGGTGGACGGGTCATCCGGGTGTTAATAGAGCCAAATGCCCCCATCGGGTGGATCGGGTGACCACCAGATTTCGATGGCCATGGTGGCCGCTAAAATATCACGATGGGCCATTTGATTGGCCTGTTGTTGATGCCGCCAATACCCCCCTCCTGCCATCACGAGTATGAGCATGACGACGGTAGCCCATGGCCAAGGCCGGGTTGGCACGGGGGCGACCACCCGGTTCATGATGCGTTGGGGAAGATCGGGGGGAACCGGTATCTGAGCCCATTGGTTACGCATCGGCATCCCCTAACCCAGGAAACTGGGTGCGAAGGGTGGCCTTGGCACGGCTTAATTTGGATCGCACGGTCCCCTCGTTCAGGTGTAAAAACTGGGCAATCTCATCATGGGTCCATCCCTCGCATTCTTTTAACACCATGATGTCTCGGCTCACGGGATCTAATGCCTGCAAGGCCGCCAATAACTGTTGCACCGCATCCGACACCCCCACCACATGACTGGTATCAGGGATTGTGGGGGATGGCCACCCATCATCCAGTGATACCCATTGACGCCACCGCTGACGGCGGCGCATGGAGAGCATGCGGCGATAGGCCATCACGGTTAACCAGCGGCCAATACCGGAGTCACCCCGAAACTGATGGGCATGTTGCCACACCCCTACCAACACATCTTGGGTTAATTCATCGGCATCCATTGGATTGCCCAACCACCCCATCCCCAACCGATAAAGGGTGCCATGGTACCGTTGTACCAATGCCTCAAATGCTGCCATATCCCCGTTCGCAATGGCCCCCATCCACACGTGTTCATCTTGAGGAACGCTCATGGTCATCGTTGTGATGTCGCCCATGCCGGTGATCACGGCGACCCTTTTCATGACCACCGAGTGTTGGATGGCGATCGTGCCCCATTCGCCACTCTTCGTTGAGGGTATCTTTAAGCTCATCAAATGCCTTGAGTTGTGGCTTGGTCAACAGAGCCCGTAGGCTGCTGTCTCGCTCTTGTCGTAATTGGGTCAGTTTGGTGACCCATTCCCCTGAGCTTAAATGGGCGGATAGCAACGGCCTGATGCCGGCATGGTAGCGGTCGAGTATGACCCCAATGGATTGGCGTTGGGTTTCTTGCAAGGCCAATTCACGGTCCAATCGGGACAGGGCCTGTTGCTTGAGTCGTGCCCGCCGTTCTTCAAACCGTCTGAGTTTTAATTGCTGGAATTGTGTTTGTTGTGCTGGGGTGAGCAGGGCCATGATCCGGGCATCCAATTGGGCCATGTCGGTCATGTGTTGGGCCATTTTTTCGACGGTTCCCTGATGGGCCTTGCCCATGAGGTCTTTGATTTGATGGCGTTGCTCGGCTGATAAATTCAGCTCACTGCTTAAGGCTTGGACAGGGTCGTGCCACTCCTTGTTGGGTCGAGCCAAGAGGGAAAGGGGACTCACCCCCATACTGGCCACGATGATCATAACGGCCACCCACTGCCTATGCTGTGTCATTGTTTGATCCTTTCTTGTTGGGTACACCATGCACCCACTACCCAATAGACGCATCGAAACGCCTCCCCGTTGCAACCCGTTTAAGGACGGCGCTCAAACATCCACCACCATCGACCCCGGTCACTTAATTCGAGTGATACCCGGCCCCAACAGGCGAGTATGACCCCCATGGCCGTCATCCCGATGACCGCATCTCGTCCCCACACCCAGGCCACCCCTACCGCAGCCAACCATCCCCATACCAATCGATTTAGGCCCATCATGAGCCAAGGGGCCAAGAGCCAAACCAAGGCCGCCATTCCCACATTCCATCCCAACAAACACCCAGTTGCCACCCGAATGGTACCCCACCCACTTAATTGACCCACCCAACTGCCCAACACCAGCCCACCGGCTATGCCGACTCCGATCCAATCCAAGGGCATTAATTGCGGTAACAGCATAACCAGGGCCACCCCTTTGGCCACATCAAGACCCATTTCCCAGATGGTCCAGTTGGCTACTTTATGAATGGGGGTGATGGGCTGATCACCCCGGGAATTGATGCCCTCCCACCAGCGACGAAAGGCCTGAAGCAAGCGAGACGGGGGGGTGATGGCCAGGACAATGAGGCATGCCCAGGACAACCCATCCACTACAACCGATCCAATTCAAAGGCATGGTGCAACACACGCAAAGCTTTGCGTCCGTCGTTCCGACCAATCGCACACGAAATTTTAATTTCGGAGGTGGCGATGAGTTTGATGTTGATCTGATGATCGGCCAATACCTTAAACATTTTGGCGGCAATCCCCGGTTTGGAAATCATGCCCACCCCAACGATTGAAATTTTGGCCACGGCGTCGTCGGTTTTGACCCCGCTGGCCCCAATGTCCCGGGCAACGGCTTGGGTTACCAATGTGGCCGTTTTGAGATCGGCATCATTGACCGTAAAGGTAATATCGTTTTCTTCCGACGTTTCTGAACTTTGAATGATCATGTCCACATTGACATTGGCGTCGGCCAATTGGCCAAATAAATGCCCTGCCACACCAGGGCGGTCTTGAACATTTTGGATGGTGATGATGGCCTCTGATTCCATCAGCGTGGCCCCGGTTACTGGTCGATTGACTTCCATATCAGCGATCTCCTTCACGATGGTACCCATTTCCTCTGAAAAAGAGGAGCGAACATGCAACTGGACACGGTTTTCTTTGGCACATTCCACACTGCGAGGGTGCAACACCTTGGCACCCAACGAGGCCAATTCCAACATTTCGTCATACGAAATGCGGGGTAATTTCACCGCCTCGGGGACGATGCGGGGGTCGGTGGTATACACCCCGTCCACGTCGGTATAAATTTCACATTCCCTGGCCCCCAATGTGGCGGCCAATACAACGGCTGATGTGTCGGACCCACCCCGCCCGATGGTGGTGACATCTTGCCATTCATTGATCCCTTGAAACCCGGTTACCACCACCACCCGGCCTTGGTCGAGCTCTTTCCAAATGCGGGACGGGTCTACTTTGGTAATCCGTGCTTTTGAATAGTGGGATTCGGTCATGATGCCAGCCTGGGGGCCGGTGAGGGAAATGGCGGGAATGCCTTGTGCGTGTAAGGCCATGGCCAATAATGCCGCCGATACATTTTCGCCTGTTGAAATCAAGGCATCGTATTCGCGCGGGGGGGGCTGATCGGATACTTGGTGGGCCAGCCGAATCAGGTCGTCGGTGGTATCCCCCATGGCGGACACCACCACGACAATATTGGGCACACTTAATTTGGATTTGGCCACCCGTTGGGCCACGGCCCGAATACGGTCGGGGTTTGCGAGTGAGGTCCCCCCAAATTTTTGAACGACTAATGTTGCTTGCTGAAAACTCATGACACACTTCCTTCTCGATACCGATTGGCCGCTTGGATAAACGATACAAATAGGGGATGCGGTTTCACGGGTCGGGACTTAAATTCGGGATGAAACTGACACGCCAAATACCACGGGTGGGCGGGTAATTCGATCACTTCAACCAAGGTATCTTCGGGCGACACGCCCGAAAAGACCATGCCTGAGGTTTCGAAGGCCTCCCGATACGCATTGTTAAATTCATAGCGGTGGCGGTGGCGCTCACTCACCTGAGTGTGGCCATAAGCCGCCATCAGTAGGGTATTGGGTTTAACCTCACACGGGTAAGCCCCCAACCGCATGGTGCCCCCTTTTTTTCGGATATGCCGTTGATCGGGCAAAAAATCAATGACGGGATGGGTGGTATCTTCACTAAATTCACGGCTGTGGGCATCATCCCAGCCGAGGACATGGCGACCATATTCAATCACCGCAATATGCATCCCCAAACACAACCCAAAATAGGGCACCTGCTTGATACGGGCAAAGTGGGCCGCTTTGATTTTGCCATTGATGCCGCGATCGCCAAACCCACCGGGTACCAACACCCCATGAACATCACCGAGCAAAAACTTGGCCTCTTCGGTTTCCAGTGACTGGGCGTCGACCCAGACTAATTCCACCTTCACGGCATTGGCCGCTGCCGCATGCTGAAGGGCTTCGACCACGCTTAAATACGAATCAGACAATTGGTTGTATTTGCCGACCAAGGCCACTTTGACGTGGGGCATGTCGGGGGTGCGGATAGACGCCAAATACGCCCGCCAATGGGTAAGATCGGGCTTGCGATGACGAAGCCCCAAGCGTTGCATGACCACATCGCTAAAATGCTCTTGTTGCAGTAACAGCGGTACATCATAAATGCTGGGGGCATCCACACATGTAATGACGGACTGAGAATCCACATCGCAAAACAAGGCAATTTTGTCTTTGATATCCCGACTGAGGGGATGGGGAGATCGACACACAATCACATCGGCATGAATGCCAATTTCACGAAGGTCTTTGACGCTGTGTTGGGTGGGCTTGGTCTTAAATTCCTGACTGGGACCCAAGAAGGGAACCAGTGTCACATGAATGTGAATACAACGGGCACGGTTTTCGAACTCAAATTGGCGTACAGCCTCCAAAAAGGGTAGACTTTCAATATCCCCCACGGTGCCCCCAATCTCAGTAATTACCACATCCACGGGTTGGTAGGCCAAGGTTTGGGTAATGCGGGTTTTGATTTCATTGGTCACATGGGGAATGATTTGGACGGTATGGCCCAGGTAATCGCCTTGGCGTTCTTTGTTTAAGACCTCCCAAAAAATCATGCCCGAGGTGACATTGTTAACCCGAGACAAATTCTCATCGATAAATCGTTCATAGTGTCCCAAATCCAAATCGGTTTCAGACCCATCTTCTGTGACAAAGACTTCCCCATGTTGGGTGGGACTCATGGTGCCAGGATCGAGATTCAGGTAGGGGTCAAATTTTTGAATGGCAACAGAGAGGCCTTGGTTTTTTAATAATACCCCCAAAGAAGCCGCCACAATACCTTTACCCAGTGACGAGACAACCCCCCCGGTGACAAATACAAAACGTGTGTCAGGCATGACAACACGCCCCGATACAAACGGGCACAGGATGGAGGATAGTGGGGGTCAACATGGGGGATAACGACGGGTCACGCATGTCCCCAAGATACAACAGGCGGCGATGAAATGCCATACTGATGGGTAGTGCGAGGAAAATCAGCAGATGTGGGCCATTTCGGTTGGATGGACCGCCACCCTGCCCACACCTGCCCTGGGGGGAGTGTACACTTACAACGCAACCTCACGTAGTATGGATAAGCGATTAGGATCAATGCCGGCGCTAGTATAGAGGGTGTATTGTGCTGGTGACACAAACAGTGTGTCAAAGGTGGCCAATAATAATTGTTGGGGTGTCACCGTGGCATCTGAAATGTTACACATGTTGAGTGATATGCCACGAAAAAAAGAATACGTAGTAAAATCGCCGGTTAAATCGGCCCCTGCCAGATGATCGGGGCCGGGCATGTCGAAAGCCGCAACGGTTCTTACGGTGACAGGCTTTGGGACGCATGGATCGGTAGCCCATATGCCACACTGATGACGCAACCATGGGGCCGCATCGGATGCCGAAATCACCCGGGGGGACTCGCACAATGGGGATGCTTCCCTTGTCGTGGCAGTTCTTGGTGAACTTGTATCCCAAGTTGGGGTTAAGCCATTCGCTGTCCGCGGTTGGACAGGGTGGAGTTTGCTTATAGCTGTAGTCGTGGGAATAGCTGGTGGCGATGATAGGCCATTACCTCGATCGTTTCTAGAATTACAACATGATAAATTATTTTGCATTGGATAATCCACTCTTTCTATTGCTCAAGATTAAGCTGCTGATTGTTCGGTGGTGTTGACCACTGCGTGGTTGTCGGCTGCAAGCTGCGGATAATTGCATCGAATAATTAGGCTATAGATAAAGGGGGATAGCCGATCTCCCATCCCTGCCCTCCACCCCCTCCCCCAACCCCTCCCCATAGGGGAGGGGAGAAAAAGAGTGATACTTGGGGACCTGCGGTCCCCAAACCCTGGCCAAAGGGGCGATGCCCCTTTTAGAATCCCCAAGGCAAGTGTGTCTTATTAGCCCCCCACCCCCAACCCCTCCCCTTCGGGGAGGGGAGTAAGGGTACATTTGGGGACCTGCGGTCCCCAATCCCCTGCCAAAGGGGCATCGCCCCTTTACAACCCCAGAACATTTTAGCCAGTTCCCCACCCCCCGGCCAAAAGGGGCGAGGCCCCTTTTAGAATCCCCAAGGCAAGGGTGTCTTATTAGCCCCCCTCCCCCAACCCCTCCCCTTCGGGGAGGGGAGTAAGGGTACACGTGGGGACCTGCGGTCCCCAAACCCCGGCCAAAAGGGGCGACGCCCCTTTTAGAATCCCCAAGGCAAGGGGGGGGCCCAGCAAATGGCCGTTTTGACTTTCCCATAAACCAGGCCAAAGGGGTAACCCCTTACCGCCCCTTTTCACTTTCTGCCTTACCCAACGATTGAATCACATCCCGCACACCCTTCACATTCCGATCGAGGTATTGATCCAGGGAATGGTATTTCTTAATGGATGCATACAGTGTGCCCCCACCAATCCCCCCACCAATCCCCCCACCAATCCCCCCACCAATCGCTCCACCAATCGCTCCACCAATTAACCCGGTAGCAAATATTCCCAAAGGTCCCCCCGAAACACCGAACCCAGCCCCAACCTTTGCCCCAACCACCGCCCCTGACACCGTACCTGCGGTTGTGACACCTAATGTGCCGAACACCCATGGTTGAGTTTTTGT
>Ga0209358_10001841_pt1 | contig 16553 bp, 10 predicted proteins | sample LauGreFa1BDMLBSN_2_FD_187574 | JGI IMG/M metagenome (GOLD analysis project Ga0209358, IMG submission 187574) | Freshwater lake microbial communities from Lake Michigan, USA - Fa13.BD.MLB.SN (SPAdes) (version 2) | ecosystem: Environmental > Aquatic > Freshwater > Lake | place: Lake Michigan, USA... | reverse complement strand
AATTGAAATGAGATTTATAGGAATTATCCATAAAAATCCCATATATCAATTGCTTTCCAGTTGAACTGTGAAGTCCTATATACATTGGTGTTGTCATATAAATTGGGTCGGCATTTGTAGGATAAGCAAAATAATCTGTATTCCAATTTGTATAGCCCTCGCCCCTTCTATTTAAATTCCCTGTTTTTTCTCCTAGACCAATAAATTTTTCATCAGATACAAGTTTTTTGTAAGTAGTTACTTCTTCGCCAATCCAGGAAGTACCAAATGCTGGTTCATCTTGATTAATTATATCCCCAGAAAGAGTTTTAAACAGAATTCTAATTGGTTTTTTCTTGATCTCGCATATCACAGAATCTGTTTTTAATTCAAGGAAATCATTTGATTCAGAAAATGTAAAGGATGATGCAGCATTAGGTTCTTTAATGATACTATAACTTAGATCATCAGTTTTAGCTCCATTCTTTACATATCGTATTCTCATAATTGTTGGAGTATAGACAGTGATTTTCACATTCCCTTGAGCTGACAATAACTCGATGCCATGTTGAGTTTTTGTAAATGACATCATATCTCCCATAGATATACTTTTATTGTTGTTTTGAGAAAACACTGGAAAGTTTGATAATACAGCAAGTAGAATAAAGAATGTTTTACAAGAATTGTAGAGTATAGATTTCATATAAATTGTAATAGATATGAATAAATGAAGATAGATATTTATAGTGAAAAAGTCATTGTTACTGTGGTATTCTTATTATCTGAAGAAACCTGTAATGTGTCTGAAAAATAATCCATAAGCAAAATACCCCTTCCGCCCTCATTACCTTCTTTTGATACTTTTGCTTTCTCTTTTGCTTTTTCTAAAGAGAAAGTAGGGCCTTCATTTATTATGCTAATGCTTAATGTAGTATCATCTACTAATTTAATTATAATGTCTACAACTTGATTGGGATAATAAGCAATTCCATGATTCACTGCATTGGTAAATGCCTCTATGATACACAGAAGTAATGTGTGAACCTTTTCTTGTTCAAGTTGAGAAATAATGCTTAATGAATATAAGAATTCTTCGATTTTTCGAATTTCTGAAATCTGAGAAGGTAGTCTAAGTAAATATGAAGATTCTGTGTGATTCATATATTATTCTTGAAATATTCGAATCAATATACCTCTTTGTAAATCAGTTCTAATATTTCTTTTATCGTGTTCATCAATCAATATATTCTTAGATAATGTCTGCATTGCTAAAGTATTGATATGTTGTTTTGATAAAAACTCCAAGGCTTTTTCGACACGTTTTTTTTGTAATCGTAGATTATGATCTTCTGTTCCATATATATCTGAAACTGGAATTATGTCGATACGTTTTTTTTCTTGAATTGCATCTTTAACCCTCTGAATTGCAAATGGATTAAATACATATATATCAGACTTATCAAATTCGGAATAAGAAAGTATATGCTCTTCATATCCATTAAATGTATTAATGAATATTTCAGACTTAGTTTCTACTGGTTTAATATAACATTCAATTCGTGAAGCTGCTTTTTGCATAGGGCTAACTGAAGCAAAACATTTAGCAGCTAGTTTTTGAACAGAAAATGGAGAAGCAGGATTATATTGTAATCTAAACAGTACATTTGGCTCTTCTATGCTTTGAACTTTTGTAGTACCAAGTGTAATCAAGCCAGAAATTTTTGCTCCTGCTTGACTGGGTATAGAAGTAAATTCAATTGGTGAATCAGACCACAATAGAGAAGTGTCTTTTTGTGTTAGAATTGGAATGCTTCCATCATCGAATTGTATTGAGACAATATGATATTCTGATTTAAGTGTCTGATATTTAATCGTTTGTAGTTTTTTTACTTCAGTTTGTAGAATAATAGGATTATGTAATCCATAGATGTTTAATTCCTGGGCGATAAAGCTTGCTCTTTTGTTTGCAATATCTTTATCTTCATCATCTATTGCATATCCTTTAATTATAAGCGTTTTTGCTGGTGTTTCATTACATGCCTTTGCTAATAATTCAAGTGAAATATTCTGTTTTTGAATGGAGCTATCAGAAAATTCTTCAAATGTAAAAATTGGAAATAAAGGCTGTTTTTGAACAAATGTTTTCATAGAATATTCATAAGGAATTGTATCGCCAAATGAGATATTCTTTTGATTATATGTGGCAGAAAAATCTAATGTTAATGCAGGGATTTCTGGTTCTTTCTCAGGGATAATAATTGGTTCAGGAATAGGAATAATAGGTATACTTTTAGGAATATTAAACTGTAATTCACATTGTAACTCTGCAGATTGAGATTGCCAAGGAATAGATGGTATAAAAGGCGTAAAAAAAGGACGATACACTAATGATGTTTGAAGACTAAACTTGTCTGTCATGTGAAAAATTTTCCCAAAAGAAATCATTCCACCAAGTAAAAGAGATGCTTGATCAGATAATGAACCAGAATATCTAGTCAAGATTTTTTGATTATTTCCAAAATATACATTAGCTGGAGACACTATTTCTTCCTTTTGATCTGCAGAAGAAGATATCATAAAACTAATATGTGGACCAATTGAAATATCAACAGGAAAAAATTCTGGCGTATATGTGATATAAGGTTCTGCTGAAATATAGTGTAAAGTTGATTGCAATGTAAAATCAATAAGAGCCTTTTCAACTGAGTTATTATTGATGATATTTCCAATATATTCCCTGGATGAGAAAGCTGATTGAATCATCGAATATCTAAATTTAATTCCTAATGCACTGTGTGAGATATTAATGATATCTCCAGAATTTTGTACACCAAGATAAGCTCCAATATTCATTCCATTTGTTGACGGATATTCAGTGCAACAACTAGCAAATCCTGGTAATCCAGAAAATCCTCCTGTATGAAAACCAATTCCACCAGAAAATCCACCCAGTAAAGTATATGGACTTTTAGATATCACTGTATCTTGTGAGAAGGTAGTACAGTATGTAAAAAGAACTAGTATTAAAGAGAAAAAGATAGTCATTATAAATTAATCCATCCAACCTTTACGTTTAAAATAATATAGCATACATGCACTAAGTACGATAATTATCATCCAAAACACATAGTAACTATAGCGCCATTCTAATTCAGGAAAGAATTTGAAATTCATTCCATAAATACTTGATAAAAAAGTAAGTGGAAGAAATATCGTAGAAATTACTGTAAGAACTTTCATTACTTGATTCATTCTATTAGAATTCACCGATAAATATGCTTCTAGAAGTCCAGCAATACTCTCTCTATACGATTCTACTAAATCTGAAACTCGAACAAGATGATCATATGCATTTCTATAATACAGCATTTCTTCAGAGGAAATAAGAGAAAACTCACCTCTAGCAAGTCTATTTAAGATTTCTCTTTGATAAGTGGTGATTTTCCTGAGACTAATGATTCCTTTCTTTAGACTTAATATTTTGGATAATGTTGCTGCTTGATAATTCTTAAAAATAGTGAGTTCAAGCTCGTCTATTTGATCTTCAAAAAATTCAATAACTGGGTTTATATTATCAACAATATTGTCTAAAATAACATGAAAAAGGAAATCGGGTCCTTTACTTAATGTTTGAGGACTTTTTTCAACTAATTCAAGGACAGAATTAATACTTTTTGATGCTTCATAATGATGAGTTATTAACCAATTTGGACCAAGAAAAGTATTGAGTTGTCTAGTAGGAAAACTATAATGCAGAAGTGGATCTGTCTGCATTCCTATCTTTTTTTTATGAATTAATGGTATATCTACAGGATTAAAAATGATAAAAAGATAATCGAAATAATCTTCAACTTTTGGATAATGATCTTTTATTTGTGGACTATTTCTTTCTTTTATACAATCTTCTATTGCCAATGGATGTAATGAAAAGCATTGAGATAAAATAAGCGTCTCTTCTGATGGTTCAGGATTATATGCATCTATCCATATTGTAGACTTTGCAAATTCATCACTTTTGCAAAATGCTTGCAATTGACTGATATCTAAGGTTTTACATACATACTTTGAATATACATGAATACTGATCATATATTATTTCTGTAAAAGAATATTGAGTGCATTTTTTATGATAATATCTGTTGATACGGAAGAGGAACCCAATTTAATAACTGTTTCTCTTACAGCTTTTTCTGCAGATGCTTTTACATATCCTAATGCTATTAATGCTGATACTGCATCTTGTTGAATATGTTTTGCAGGTATAGGAATAGTTTTGTCAAGAATATCATGAACAGTTGGCGGATTCACTTTACCGATTTTATCTCTTAACTCAATTAATATCCTTTCTGCAGTTTTTTTTCCAACTCCTTGCATTTTTTGTAATGAAACTACATCATTCATTAAAATATGTTGCTGAAGATCGTGGATAGTCACTGAAGATAAAATGCCTAATGCGATTTTAGGTCCAACCCCTGAAACTGAGGTTAATAAAAGAAATATTTCTCTTTCTGCTTGCTGAAAAAAACCAAAAAGCTGAAGCGCATCTTCTCTTGGAATAAGAACAGTATATAGTCTTACCTGTGAATCAATTTCTGGTAATTGACCAAAAGTAGCCATTGATATCATAGCTGCATATCCAACACCGTGGCAATCCACAACAATCTCAGAAGGTGTTTTTTCTATCAATTTGCCAGATAATTGTTTTATCATAAAGTTCTGTAAAGTAAAAAGGCGCAACAGATAATTATTCTCTTGCGCCTAATATTAATAATTACATGAATTATAATGATTTTAATAATTCACGCGCAATAACTATATGTTGAATTTCTGAAGTACCTTCATAAATCTCAGTAATTTTAGCATCACGCAACATTCTTTCAACTTGATATTCACGAACATAACCATAACCACCATGAACTTGAATTGCTTCTAAAGCAACTTCAACAGCGGCTTTAGATGCTGCTAATTTAGCCATGGCTGCTTCTTTAACATAATTTGCATGTTGGTCTTTTAGTGATGCAGCACGAATTGTTAACATTCTAGCTGCTTCAATTTTTACAGACATATCAGCTAATTTAAATTGAATTGCCTGTAGTTCACTGATAGGTTTTCCGAAAGCAATTCTTTCTTTAGAATAGCTTACAGCACGTTCAAAAGCACCTTGTGCAATACCAAGTGCTTGAGCTGCAATACCAATGCGACCTCCATTCAAGCTTTCCATTGCTATTTTGAAGCCTGTGCCTACACCACCTAAAACATTAGATTCAGGTACTGTTACATTGGTTAATGCAATAGAACATGTATCGCTAGAACGTATACCTAGTTTATCTTCTTTTTTTCCGGGCTCAAATCCTGGAGTATCTCTATCTACGATAAAGCAAGTGATACCTTTATGTCTTTTTTCTCTATCTGTTTGGGCAAAAACAAGATAAATATCTGCAGAAGTACCATTGGTAATCCAATTCTTCATACCATTAATTACCCAATTACCTTGGTCATAATGTGCTATTGTATGTTGATGAGTGGCGTCAGATCCTGCTTCTGGTTCACTTAAGCAAAAGGCTCCTAATTTTTGTCCAGATGCCAATACGCTTAAATATTTTTCTTTTTGTTCAGGAGTTCCAAATGTTTCTAGGCCCCAGCAGACAAGTGAATTATTCACACTCATAATTACACCAACACTTGCATCTACTTTAGATATTTCTTCCATAGCAATTACATAACTAACCGCATCTAAACCACTTCCACCATATTCTGGAGAAACCATCATTCCCATAAATCCTAAATCACCCATTTTTTGGATAATTTCTTTTGGGAATTCACATGATATATCGCGATCAATAACAGATGGCGCAATTTCTTCTTGTGCAAACTGCATCGCAGTTTCACGAATCATTTCTTGTGTTTCACTATACTTAAAATTCAACATACTATGATTCTTTAAATAATGTTATCAATAGGTTTATCAAAAACTGATATGCAAATTACGAAGAAATAACCACGTTTTTATATACAAAATTCCTTGCTCTAGAATTTAGAAAAGGTTCCTATGCAAAATAGTAGATACTTCTTTTCTTTTGAATGTTCGATCCATGTTTGGTAACTTTACAAATACCTATTACGGAACAAAATCTCTCTGCTGTAAGTTTATGCTTAGATGGCATACATATTAATTACTTTTTGCTTAATCACATTTATAATATACTTATGAAATCTTCAGTCTACTTCATTTTTTGCTTATTGGCAGTTTCTTTTCTGTCAACTCCATTTTTATCTTCAAGGGAAAAAGAAAGAGAAGGTAGTCCATTCGATAGATGGAAAGCTTTTCACAATCAAAGGGCTTTTCCCTTTGGTGAAATTCCTGCTGATGCAATGAAAAAAGCGCATGGAAAAGTGCAAAGAATGATTGAACAAAAGGGTGGTGCACAAGTACTTTCTAAACAACCTCAATGGGAATTAATGGGACCCAAAAATGTTGGTGGAAGGGTTAGATCTATAGCTTTGCATCCTACAAAACCAGATTGGGTATATATTGGTGCAGCAAATGGAGGAATCTGGCGCACTACTAATGCCGGTGAAAACTGGGAGCCATTAATGGACTTTGAAAACTCCAGTTCGATGGGACAAGTTGAGATAGATCATCAAAATCCCTCTATTATTTATGCTGCAACCGGCGAAGATCGTGGTGGCAGTTATGGCTACCCTGGTTCTGGAATTTATAGATCAGTCGATGAAGGAAAAACCTGGTCAATAATTGGTTTATCTAATGTTGGTGCATTTAATGCCTTTAAAGTTCATCCTCTTAATTCTAGCTTATTATTTGCTGGAGGTGCAAATGCGAATCCTGGATTTTATAGGTCTATCAATGGTGGTGCAAATTGGCAAAGAACATTTTTATATTCTGTAAGTGATATATCTATTAATCCAAAAAATCAAGATGAAGTGTTTTTAGCATCCCCAGGAAATGGCATTTTCCGTTCTAGTGATGCTGGCCAAACTTGGACAGATTGCAATGTGATGCAGCCGGCTGATTATGGCTATATAAGAATAGATCAATCAATTTCAAATCCTGCCATTTTATATGCCTTAATAGAAGGTTCTGCTGATAAATTGGGTTATATCTATAAATCTACTAATTCAGGAAAAGATTGGACAATCATCTATGAAAGTGATGTCACTTTTTTTAATGGACAAGGAAGTTATGATATTTATGTAGCAATTCATCCAACTAATCCTGATATAGTTCTTGCTGGTGGTATAGATGTCTACAGGACTTCTGATGGTGGCAAAAACTGGGAAAATCAAACAAGAGTATATACTGGTGGAGATAATCATCCAGACCAACATTGTGCAGTGTTCTTGCCTTCTAATCCAGATATAGTTTATGCTGGGAATGATGGTGGAATGATGAAAAGTGAAGATGCTGGCGTAACTTTTACACCAATTAATTCCCAATTAGCAATAACTCAATATCATGCTTTTGCTATCGATCAATCTCAATCTAAAATGAGCTATGGCGGAGCCCAAGATAATGGAACTACATCTATATTATCTGAAACATATGGAGATATTGTTGGAGGTGATGGAGGATTTACTCTAGTAGATCAAGTAAATCCAAATATTGTGTATGCCACCACGCAAAATGGAAATATGTACAAAGTTCAAGTTAATACAAGACAAGTAAGCGGCATTACTACAGGAATTCCGGCTTCGGATGAAGGGTTATTTATTTCTCCGATTTCTATGGACCCTCAGGATACAAAGACAATCTATCATGGCAGACATACAATTTATCAGTCAACGAATCAAGGTGCTAAGTGGACAGCAATTTCACCAAAATTCACAAATCGAGTTTCTTATATTGGAGTTTCTCCTTTAAGACCTGAATATATCGCTGCTGGTACAGAAAAAGGTGATGTATTTATAACAACAGATATGGGTGAAAAATGGGTAAATGTAACTCAGAATGGTCTTCCTACTCGTTATATTACTGATGTCGAATTCTCTAGATTAGCCGAAAATACATTATTTGTAACTCTTTCTGGATCATATACTTCTCATGTTTATAAGTCAACCGACTTAGGCAAGTCATGGAAGAATATTAGCGAACCATTACCTGACATTTCTGCAAATGCAATAGCATTATATCCTGAAAATGAAAATATACTTTTTGTGGGTACTGATATTGGCGTTTTTGCAACATATAATGGTGGGGAAACATGGTTTCCATTTGGTATAGGATTTCCTAATACCTCTGTATTAGATATGGGTATTTATGAAGGTAAAGGAGCTTCTACAGACCCAATCAGTTTAAGGGTTGCTACTCATGGACGTGCAATCTGGGAAGTTCCAATTCCTGAAGATATTGTTCAAACAGCCGAAATTGTAAATCCTATGGGTGGTGAAAATTATCTTTCTGGATCTAATGAAAGAATATCATGGTATGGTTTTACTCCTCCAGTAAAAGTTGAATATTCTATTAATAATGGTGAAACATGGAATATCATTGCAGATAAAACAAATGGTAATGAAGTTCGCTGGAATATACCAGGTAGATTTACTTTTACTGGCAGAATTCGTATAAGTTCAATTGGAGATCCTTCACAAACTAGAACTACTAGAACTTTTACAATTAGTGAATTAAGAAAAGGTTCACTAACTCAAGCATCTGCTGTTGCTCATTTACCATATGGTTTATGCTATGATGGAAAAGATGGTTTATGGACAACTAGTTTTAATGATAATTATTTATATAAACTGAATTCAAAATCATTGGTAATTGAAAAGAAGATCCAAATTAGCCAAGGTGATAGCTTATTTGCTGATTTCACCATGGATAGATCACGTTCTGTATTTTATCTTCATAAACTGAATAGTACCCAAGGTGATGGTGGTAAAATATTAGAAGTTGATACTACAGGAAAAATTTTGCGATCATTTACCACTCCAGCCAAAAAATATGGATTGGGCCTAGAATTAGTAGATGGAAAATTAATAGCAACAGAGCGTGATGGGTCCAGATTGATGTATATTATTAATCTTGAAACAGGCTTAACAGAAACCACAAGTCCAAATCCTTTTCAACTAACATATGGTCCTAGATGTCTTGCATATGATGGTGATAATCATTTATATCAAGTATGTACATTCTTCCCAGGCGGTGGCTCTTTATCAGCAGTATATGTTATCAAGATTGATAAAAATACTTTAACAGAGGTTGATAGATTAGAATTATTAAGCAATAGTGGATTAATTAATGCTCGAGGTGTTGAATTTGACCCATCAGACAAAAATTTATGGGTAAGTTCTTATGATGGTGCTATTTATAAAGTAGCTGGTTTTGAAACAAAATCAGTGTCTGTTGAAGACGATAATATTTTAACTACGATGAACCAAGAATATGCAACAGAGCTCTATCCAAACCCAGCATCCGAAACTTGTTTCTTTAGTTTTATTATGCCAGCCGATAATGATTATGCTCAAGTTGATATCTATGATTTATTAGGCAAAAAGTCGCTTTCCATATTTAAAGGATATGTAGAACCAAATTCTCAGAAGAATATTAATTTTTCCGTGAAAGATATCAATCCTGGAGTGTATTCAGTTATTATCCGTTCTAAAGATGGATCCCAAAAGGCAATGCGCAGACTTATTGTTCAATAGTTGATTCATTAAAATCCCTAAAATTATACTGCTCCCAAAAAGTTAGACACTTTTGGGGGCATTTTTATTTCTATTATTTATAGTAGACATTGAATGATCTTCCTCATCAATCATAAATGATGTAATGTGATAAGTAATATTAATAGTATTAACAAATCAGATTGTATAGGAAGACAATGAAAACTATAGAAATATCACATATACTTAGATATTATTATAGACAGATTTAAGTACTTTATATGTTTGAACATGAGCTTCTACACTATGATCAATTGGTTTACTATAACCGCCACCTAATGCAAGTGACAATGGAATACCTTTTGAATAACATGCTTCAAATACCATTCTGTCCCTTTCGGCTAAACCATTCATTGTTAATGAAATTCTTCCTAATGAATCGGTATGTAAGGGGTCGCTTCCACCCAAATAGAAGACGATATCAGGCTTAAAATCGAAAATCTTCGGTAAGTATTTTGATAAAATATCAAGATATTCTTCGTCTTCAGTATTGTCTTCTAAATCAATATCAATAGTAGAAGGTACTTTATGAAAAGGATAATTTTTTTTACCATGCATACTAAATATAAAAACCTGTGGTAAATCTCCTAAAATGGCAGAATTACCATTGCCCTGATGAACATCAACATCAATAATTGCTGCTCTTGAAATATGATGATGAGATAATAATTGCATGATAGATACAGCAATATCATTAAAAACGCAAAATCCTTCGCCTGCATCATATAAAGCATGATGAGTTCCACCTGCTAAATTGCCTGAGACTCCTAGCTCTAATGCTGTTTGTGATGCTGCAACTGCCCCACCTACTGTTGCTAGGGAGCGTGTAACCAATGCTTGAGTTAATGGAAATCCGATTCTTCTAATGATTTTTGGATCTAAAGTAAGAGAACAAACTGCATCAACATATTGTTTATCATGGGTTGTATACAGTAATTCTTGAGGAAAAATAGGAGATTGTACTAGCTCAGAAAGCTGAAGAGTTCCACTTCTAAGCAATTCATCTCTAATCATTCGATATTTGGACATTGGAAATTTATGTCCTTCAGGCAAAGGAATCGTATACGTATCCGAATAATAAACTATCATAGGGCACATAAAAAAGGGCTTACATTGTAAGCCCTTAGATCAAAAATAAATAGGGAATTGTTGAGGTGATGCTTCATGCATCATCGAATACACTTTTTCAAAGACATGTTCTGCCTCTGCCTTAGACCAATAATTTCCATCGGTTCCATAGGCAGGCCGATGTGCATTGGAAGTTAATGTTTCTGGTTTACTATCTAGATATTTATAACCATCTTGTAATTCAATAACTTGCTGCATCATATATGAAGTAGTGCCACCTGGTACATCCTCATCAAAAAATAGAATACGATTTGTCTTTTTTAATGATTCACCAATGATTCCAAATCTATCAAAAGGCAATAATGTTTGCACATCAATGATTTCTACTGAAATACCAATATGTTCTAGTTGTTCAGCAGCTTCCATAGCTATGCGACAACATGCACCATAGGTAACAAGCGTAAGATCATTTCCATTTCTTAGAACTTCTGGCACACCTAAAGGAACAGTATATTCACCCATATTTGATGGTAAAGTTTCCTTAAGCCTATATCCATTAAGGACTTCTACAATTAATCCAGGTTCATCAGATTGTAATAATGTAGTATACATTCCAGCGGCTTGTGTCATATTTCTTGGTACACAAACATAAAGTCCACGAACTAAGTGAATGATACCAGCCATTGGGCTGCCACTATGCCAAATCCCCTCTAAACGATGTCCTCTTGTTCTAATGATTGCAGGGGCTTTTTGCCCACCTTTTGTTCTCCATTGAACAGTAGCCAAATCATCGCTCATTAATTGCAAAGCATAAAGGATATAATCTAAATATTGAATTTCTAGAATTGGCCTTAAGCCTCGCATTGCCAAGCCGATGCCTTGTCCTAAGATTGTAGCTTCACGTATCCCAGTATCAGAAACTCTCAATTTTCCATATTTGGCTTGCAATCCTGAAAATCCTTGATTTACATCACCTAAATGTCCCACATCTTCGCCAAAAGCAATAATCTTAGGATCCTTACTAAAATGGAAATCAAAACAAGCATTCATGATTTCAGAGCCATTTACAGATGGAGATTCTTCTGAAACAATAGGTTGAATATGTTGTACTTGTAAAGCAGAATGAGAACTTTCACTATGTAAATAACTTGAATATCTATCTATTTGTATAAGATCACAAGATTTTTTCCAATTGATTAGAGAACTTCTTATTTCTGCTGGAAGACTTTTTGATGCATATAACACTTTGTGAATACAGCTAAAAATATCTCTTCGGAATGGTTCACGAAGAGCAAGTAACTGAGAATTAAGAGTTAATAATTCTTGAGAAAGATTGACATCATTACATTGTGAAGCAATAGACTCAATAATCAGCGAAACTTGTTGAATATCTTGTTTTATTGGGTCTTGATATTCTTTCCATGCTTGATCTTTCCAATCTTTAACACGTATAATAGCTTGCTTTTCAATTTCTTCGGCTTGTTCATGAGTGATAATAGATTGATTAATCATCCATTGTTTCATCCTGGAAATTCCATCAAAATCCTGTTCCCATTGCAAACGCTCTTTAGATTTATATCGTTCATGACTACCAGAGGTAGAATGTCCTTGTGGCTGCGTAACTTCAATTACATGAATCAATTGCGGAATATGCTCAGTTCTTGCAGTATGTGCTGCTTTTTGATAGGTTTCGATCAATGCAGGATAATCCCAAGCTTTAACGGTATGAATATCAAATCCATCTTTAGAGCCATTCTCTCTTTGAAATCCAGATAATAAAGTACCTACATTTGACTTAGTCATTTGAATATCATTTGGTACGGAAATCCCATATCCATCATCCCAAATAGAAATAATTGCTGGAGCATGTAATACTCCAATGGCATTTACAGATTCCCAGAACATCCCTTCGGCTGCGCTTGCATTACCAATCGTACCCCATGCTATTTCATTTCCATTCCTACTAAAATCTGTAAGGTTTTGTAATTCTTCTAATTCTCGATACAGAGTTGAAGCATAAGCTAAACCAACCAATCTAGGCATTTGTGAGCCAGTTGGAGAAATATCTGCCGAGGAATTATATTGTTCGGTTAATGATTTCCAAGATCCATCAGGATGAAGTGATCTTGTTCCAAAATGACCATTCATGGAGCGTCCAGCAGAAGATGGTTCTGCTTGAACATCAGGATGAGCATATAATTGTGCAAAAAACTCTTTGATTGAGGATGCACCTTTACTGAACATAAAGGTTTGATCACGGTAATATCCTGATCTAAAATCTCCTTTTTGGAAAGCCCTTGCCCACGCTAATTGAGGTATTTCTTTTCCATCACCAAAAATCCCAAACTTAGCCTTGCCAGAAAGAACTTCTTTCCTGCCCAATAAGCTGGCTTGTCGGCTCTCTACAGCTAGTACAAAATCTTTTATGATTTCTTCAGCAGAAAAAGGTAAAGATGACACATCTAGTGTATTTTTTTTACTTGATTTTTTGGGAACCGATGTATTACTTATGCGAGATTTCATTAGGATGTACTTTGATTATTTTAGCTTAACAAGCCAAGGAAATAGTTCAAAACTGAACGCAAAAATAACTCCAAACCAAACCATTACCAAAATGCCAATAAATCTTATTTATTTGGTAAAGTGTCTTGTGGAATAATAAAAAATATACGTATCGTTAATATGTATTCGAAATATATATATATCAATCATTTAGTAGTCAAATGTGATTTCTTGTTTGGAAATAAATGTATAATGACTTAAAAAAGTTTGCTTAGAAAAACATGAAGCACTATCTTTGCTGTCCCTTATAACTGCGGAAGTGGCGAAATTGGCAGACGCACCATCTTGAGGGGGTGGCGCCTTAATTGGTGTACGGGTTCAAGTCCCGTCTTCCGCACAAAAGCTTAAGTTTTACTTAAGCTTTTTCTATGTATTCCTCGTAACTGTTAACGCTGTTATAGATGAAACAGCTATACTTAACAGTACCATTATCCCAATAGATATTGCAATCCAATCATTGGGTATTTCCCATATCCAAACATACTGAACAAGTACATTCTTTACTATTATTAGAGCACTTATACAGCCAATTGTGATTCCTAAGAATATAGATGCAATTGAAAAAATGACATGTGGAATAGCTATAAAAGTTCTAGATGCCCCTAAAGTTCTTAATACAAACCATTCTGCTGGACTTTGTAAAATCTCTGCTCTAAATACATAAGAAAGAATACCTAAAAACAAGAGAAAAATACTGATCGATCCTGCTAATGCAAGAGTAAATAGGAAGGTATTTCTAGCAAATAAAGCTTCGGCAGCTTTGCTATTGAATACAGTTTGATCAACGATGTTTTTTTTGTTTATATCCAGTAAAAACTCATTTACATATTCATAAGTACAGTATTCTGGCTTTAAAGTACAGGTAATAGACCAATTAAAAGGATTATCGGGAAGTAATTTGAATGTTGAAATTTGCATCTGCTTTTCAAATTCTAATGCTGCTAAAGTGGGTGAAATCACATGAACTTGATCTATTTGAGCATATGTTGATAATGAAGAAGCAAAAGAAAATATCCTTGAACTATCTGCATTTTGTTTTATGTGAATTGTAATTTCTAATGATGATGCAAGCCTATTTTGTTCTTTCATAAGTCCAAAATATGAAATGACAATTCCTAAAGTACATAGAGTAAGGATACAACATATCAGAGTAATACGAAAAAAAGGGAAAGGCCTTCTTCTGATTAACACACCTGCACGATGAAAATAATAGCCATAGCTCATGTAAATATTCCTAACTTCTTTGATTAATTATGCCCATTCAAATGATTGTTTCATTTCTTCGATGGTATAATTAGAACCAATTGCTGCAATTAACTTGATTCTTGCTTTTTGTCCATTCAAATAATCAGCAAAAATTATTCCCGAATCATATAAATGTTTGCCAGCACCTTCATATGCATAAATATGTTCAATTCTTCCCACTGGACATCTAGACACTAAAACAACTGGTATGTTTGATGAAACAGCATCTTTTAGGGCATAAAATACAGGTGGTGGAACATTTCCCACACCAAAAGCTTCTATAACTAATCCTTCAGCTCCGTGTTGTAAAGCACAACGAATTAATGTATCGTCCATCCCAGCATAACATTTTAGTAAAGGTACATTTTGTGGAATTCGCTTGATTGGAAAAGTCTCCCTTCTTACAGGTTTTCTGTACATTTGTACAGTACCATTGGATATTCGTCCTATGGGGCCAAAATCGAAACTAGCAAAAGTATGCAACTGATTGGTATCTGTTTTTGTTGCTTCAGATGCAGCATTAATGCTATCTGATAAACACAGTAAAACCCCATAATCTTTACATTCATCACTTATTGCTATTTGAAGTGCATCTCTTAGATTTCTTGGTCCATCCCAATCTGGTTCACTGGAATTTCTCATAGCTCCTACAATTAACACAGGTTTTGATGTAGTAAGGAAGCAATCGAGAAAAAAAGCAGTTTCTTCTAAAGTATCTGTTCCATGAGTAATGATTACTCCATCTATATGTGCTTGATCTAATGTGTTTTGAACACGTTTAGCAAGATCAAACATGATGTGAGGAGTAATATGTGGCCCAGGATAATGTCCATATTCTATAGTTTCTATAGTAGCTATACTCTGTAAGTCAGGAATTGCCTCAAGAATTTGATTCGCAGAAAGGCTTGGTACAATACCACCAAAGCCTTTATCGATACTCATAGAAATTGTTCCGCCGGTAAAAAAAATTGCAATAGTTTTCATTGAACCTGAGTATCTGGATTATATAATAGATGATAAATTCTACATGCAAAAATACAAATCCACTGTGAATACATACATTGTAAAAATCATAGTTTAATTGACAGTAAATTTCTGTAATTTCTCAATAGAAAAGGGTATTCAAAAGATTGAAACTTTCATTATTATTGAGTGTCTTTACTGATCAGAATGTTCTAGGAACATTCTTATGTAATCAATGGTTATAAATTTCAAAAGTCATCCTCTCCCAATAATCTATATGAAAAGAAATTACATTTCTCGCTCTATATTATGTTTCTGCTTGATACTTATAAGTGTCCTTTTCTGTAATAAGTATGATGTGTCAGCTCAAACAGAAGAAAAAGACTCTCGTGGGAAAGACTTTTGGTTTACTTTTATACCAAATTTGCATGTAAATAGGCCTCAAACTGATTCTTTATATATTTTTATATCAGCAACAGAAGCAACAAATGGAACTATTTCTTATAGAGGTAGGACAGGAAATTGGAATACAGTTCAATTTTCTATAACAGATCCCTCAACTATCTATCAATTACCTTTATTCTGGCAAAATTGGGAATTACAGGGACAATACCCATCTCCCGGCTATCAAACCAGTGGAAATAATCAAGCAGAAATTCCCGCAAATAATTCATTCCATATCATTGCCGATAGAGAAGTAAGTGTCTATGCATTAAATCAGGCTTCCACAACAAGCGATGCATTTATCGTATTACCAACCGATGCTTTAGGTAAAGATCATTATGTATTGGCTTATAATTCTGATGCAAATAATAATAATGGTGGTAATACACCATCGGAATTTGCGGTTGTTGCAACAGAAAATAATACTCAGATTTCGATTTTACCTAGTATTCAAACCTCTAGGAGTAATTCTAAAAATCCAATAAGTGTTATTCTTAATCAAGGGCAGTCCTATTTAGTTCAATCTAGCTTGCTTGCCACAGTTAGTGGTGGTTATGGAGATTTGACTGGTTCTAGAGTTCAAGCAGATAAACCTATTGCATTATTTGCTG
>Ga0209358_10001840_pt1 | contig 16553 bp, 24 predicted proteins | sample LauGreFa1BDMLBSN_2_FD_187574 | JGI IMG/M metagenome (GOLD analysis project Ga0209358, IMG submission 187574) | Freshwater lake microbial communities from Lake Michigan, USA - Fa13.BD.MLB.SN (SPAdes) (version 2) | ecosystem: Environmental > Aquatic > Freshwater > Lake | place: Lake Michigan, USA... | reverse complement strand
GACCTGGAGGCTGAGCTGCGAAACGTGGGAAACCCCCCGGTTGATGGTACCTGAGTGGAACTTGTTCCAGACAGAAAAGTAATAACGAACGATGTCTTTACTACTTTCCAAGCTGGAACAAGTTCCAGTGGTTGAGATTGACCGTGAGATGGCTCGGAGGGTGAGGGTCAGTTATGAACAATGTTTGGAGAAAATTGTGAGCCCGGCGCAAAGGGAAGTGTTCATTATTGTGGATGAGTGGTGGAAGAAGTATGGCTTTAGCCCTACTTTGAGGAACATTGCGTATGTGAGGGGCAAGGCTGGCATTGGGAACACGAAGGAGATTGTGGACCGGCTGGTGAAGTTGGGGGTGTTGAAGAAGGTGAAGGGCAGAAGGAGTATTCGCCCGGTGTATGTGAACTTTAGGGATGTGCAGTGATGCAGTTAAAGGATGATGAGTTGGCTCGGGCGTTGGAGGGGTTGGACCCTTCGATGTATGAGAAGTTAGCGGCCGAGGTGATGGATTACCAGATGGCCGTGGAGAGAGAGCGTGCTCAGAGTCGGTTCATGGAGTATGTCAAGCAGATGTGGCCGGGGTTTGTGCATGGCCGGCATCATGCGTTGATGGCCAAGAAGTTTGAAAAAATTGCGGATGGCACTTTAAAGCGGGTGATCATCAATATGCCCCCGCGGCATACGAAGAGTGAGTTTGCTTCTTACTTGTTGCCCAGTTGGTTTTTGGGGCGGTTTCCGCACAAGAAGGTGATTCAGTGCTCGAACACGGCTGAGCTAGCCGTCGGGTTTGGCCGAAAGGTCAGGAACTTAGTGGGTTCTGAGCAGTATGCGAAGGTGTTTACGGACGTGTCTTTGAGGCAGGACTCGAAAGCGGCCGGGCGCTGGGCGACCAATAAGGGCGGGGAGTATTTTGCTATTGGTGTGGGTGGTACTGTGACGGGTAAGGGTGCGGATTTGCTGATCATTGACGACCCGCACAGTGAGCAGGAGGCTGCTTTAGCGGCTGGAAACTCTGAGGTTTACCAGAAAGTGTATGAGTGGTACACGTCCGGCCCGCGTCAGCGTCTGCAGCCTGGTGGGTCTATTGTGATTGTGATGACCAGGTGGGCTGAAGGGGACTTGACTGGCCGGGTTTTGGCCGATTCGATGAAGCGGGAGAAGGGTGAAGAGTGGGAAGTGATCGAATTGCCGGCGATTTTGCCGTCGGGCAAGCCACTTTGGCCTGAATTTTGGAGTTTGGAGGAGCTTTCTGCCCTAAAAGAGGAATTGCCGGTTGGAAAGTGGAATGCCCAGTATCAGCAGCACCCGACTGGCGAGGAAGGGGCGCTGGTTAAGAGGGAATGGTGGAAGATGTGGGAGGGGAAAACGGCTCCTGCGTGTGAATTTGTCATTCAGAGCTGGGATACGGCGTTCACGAAGAATGAGAGAAGTGACTTTTCTGCGTGTACGACGTGGGGGGTGTTCTATTTGGACGAGGACAGGAACAATCCGAACATTATTTTGTTGGATGCGTTCCAGGAGCGGATGGAATTTCCCGAGTTGAAGGCCAAAGCGCAGGAGTTGTACCAAGAGTGGCAGCCTGATGCGTGTGTGATTGAGGCAAAAGCGGCTGGGGCCCCGTTGGTTTTTGAGTTGCGGCGCATGGGGATACTGGTCTCTGAGTACACCCCTGTTCGGGGCAACGATAAGTTTGTGCGATTGAACTCGGTGACTGATTTATTCAGGTCGGGTAAAGTGTGGGCTCCTGATATGAGGTGGGCGCACGAAGTAATTGAGCAGATGGCTGCTTTTCCGAATGCGCAGCATGACGACTTGGTGGACTCCAGCACTCAGGCTTTGATTAGATTCAGGCAGGGTGGGTTTTTAAGGTTGGATACGGACGAGCCGGACGAGCCGGTTTATCGACGGGCGCATGCCTATTACTAAGGACACGACATGTCTATTGAAAAATCTTTGTACGCGGCCCCTGAGGGGATTGACCAGCTAGCACCTCAAATTGAGATTGAAATTGAGGATCCTGAGTCGGTCACTATCGGGATGGATGGGCTGGAAATTGAGATTGAGCCGGCAGAGCCGACGGAACTTGATTTCAACGCCAACTTGGCTGATTACATGAGCGAGCAGGAGCTAGAGCGTATTGCTGGCGAACTGCTTGGGGATTTCAATGACGATGTGTCTAGCCGCAAAGACTGGATCCAGGCGTATGTGGACGGGCTGGAGTTGCTGGGGCTGAAGATTGAAGAGCGGGCAGAGCCGTGGGAAGGGGCTTGCGGGGTGTATCACCCGCTGATGTCTGAGGCTTTGGTGAAGTTCCAGAGCGAGACGATGATGGCCACGTTCCCTGCGCAAGGACCGGTCAAGACTCAGATCATCGGGCGTGAGACGCCGGAGAAGAAAGAGTCGGCCAAGCGCGTTGAAGACGACATGAATTATCAGCTCACGGACGTGATGAAAGAGTACCGTCCTGAGCATGAGCGGATGCTGTGGGGCCTGGGTCTTTCGGGCAACGCGTTCAAGAAGGTCTATTACGACCCGCATATGCAGCGTCAAGTTAGTGTGTTTGTGCCGGCGGAAGACATTGTTGTGCCGTATGGGGCGTCTGATCTGGAGTCGGCAGAGCGCGTGACGCATGTGATGCGCAAGACTGAGAATGAACTCAAGCGCCTGCAATATGCTGGGTTCTACCGGGACATTGACCTGGGCGAGCCGGCGAATATTCTGGATGAGGTGGAAAAGAAGATTGCGGAGAAGCTGGGTTTTAGGGCTACTTCAGATGACCGCTATAAGGTCTTGGAGATGCACGTTGACCTGGACCTGCCGGGGTTTGAGCATGAAGACGACGGTGAAGCTACTGGTATTGGCTTGCCGTATGTGGTCAGTATTGAGAAGGGTTCGGGCAAGATTTTGGCGATTCGTCGCAACTGGGAGCCCGACGATGAGACGTATCAGAAGCGCCAGCACTTCGTGCATTACGGGTACGTCCCTGGCTTTGGCTTTTATTGTTTTGGCCTGATCCACCTGGTCGGGGCTTTTGCTAAGTCGGGGACTTCGCTGATTCGCCAGTTGGTTGATGCAGGCACGTTGTCTAACTTGCCGGGCGGCTTCAAGGCTCGCGGCTTGCGGATTAAAGGGGATGACACCCCGATCTCTCCTGGAGAGTTCCGGGATGTAGACGTTCCCGCGGGCACGATCAAAGACAACCTGATGGCGCTTCCTTATAAGGAGCCCAGCCAAACGCTTGCGCAGTTGCTCAACACGATTGTTGAAGATGGCCGCCGAGTGGCAAACATGGCTGATCTTCAGATCAGTGACATGTCCTCCCAGGCTCCGGTGGGCACTACGCTGGCAATCCTTGAGCGGACTCTCAAGACGATGAGCGCGGTGCAGGCTCGCATTCATTACTCCATGAAGCAAGAGCTGGGTCTGCTCAAGGAGATCATTGCGGCATATACCCCCGAGGAGTACGCCTACGAGCCGCAAGAGGGTAACCGTCGGGCCAAGAAGTCTGACTATGACGATGTGTATGTGATTCCGGTCAGCGACCCGAACGCATCCACGATGGCACAAAAGATCGTTCAGTACCAGGCGGTCTTCCAGTTGGCACAGGCGTCTCCCAATCTATACAACATGCCGCTGCTGCATCGGCAGATGTTGGGCGTGTTGGGGATCAAGGACGCGGCAAAGCTGGTGCCGATGGAGGAAGATCAAAAGCCGACGGATCCGGTGACGGAAAACCAGGATGTGCTGATGTTCAAGCCGGTCAAGGCGTTTGCGTATCAAGATCACAAGGCGCATATCACGGTGCATATGTCGGCCATGCAGGATCCCCTGATTCAGCAAATCTTGCAGAACAACCCGATGGCGCAGCAAATGCAGGCTGCCATGATGGCTCATATTAATGAGCATCTGGGATTCCAATACCGGGTTGAGATGCAAGAACAGCTTGGCATGGCGCTGCCCCCGCAAAAGGATGAAAGCGGTGAGCCTATGCCCATGCCCCCGGAAGTCGAGGCTCGCTTGGCGCCCATGCTAGCTCAAGCTGCAACGCAACTGCTGGCTAAAAACCAGGCTCAAGCGGCGCAGCAGCAGGCTCAGCAGCAAGCGCAAGATCCTCTGTTGCAGATTCAAATGCAAGAGCTTCAGCTCAAAGCGCAAGAGCAGCAGCGCAAGGCAGCAAAAGACCAGGCGGATGCGGCTCTCAAGGCGGCTCAGTTGCAAGTGGAGCGCGAGCGGATTACTGAGCAGAGCAGGATCTCGAGCGCTGGCCAGCAGATTCAAGCGGTCAAAGCGGTTGCCGAGCTAGAGAATGATCGCAAAAAAGAGATGACCAAAGCTGGGCTTGACGTGCTCAAGACGATGATGGCGGCCCGCCAACAGCCGACAAAAGGTAACCAGTAATGGACGCATTTGACGTACTCACGCAGCAAATTGACGAGAAAGTTGCTCAACTCAAAGACTATATGGCCGAAGGAAAGGCCGAAGGCTATGAGGAGTACAAGAAACTCAGCGGAGAGATTCGGGGTCTGCTCACCGCTAGAGGCTACGCACTAGACCTGAAACAAAGATTGGAGAACTCGGATGACTGAATCCATCCTGCTAGCTACAGACGCTAGCAACCCGCAAGTTGTCGGGGCTTATAGTTTCACTGCTTCGGCAGAGGACAAGGCCAAACAACTGCCGCACCCGACCGGATACAGAATTCTGTGCGCGGTGCCAGAAGTGGAAAAGGAGTTTGAAGGTGACATCGGGCTCATCAAGTCTGACGAAACCATTCGTAACGAAGAGACCTTGACCACGGTGCTATGGGTAGTTGAGCTGGGCCCGGATTGCTACAAAGATCCATCCAGGTTCCCGACTGGCCCTTGGTGCAAAAAAGGTGACTTTGTTTTGATTCGTCCGCACTCAGGATCGCGGCTGGTCATTCATGGTCGCGAGTTCCGAATCATCAACGACGACTCGGTCGAAGGCGTGGTTCAAGACCCACGCGGCATTAAACGCAAGTAAGGAGCAGACAAAATGCCTCAAATGGATGAAGAAAACTTCCAGTTTCCGGATGAGCAGGAAGCCAAAACGGAAGCTAAAACCCAGGAACAAGAGTCTATCGAGATAGAGATCGAAGACGACACCCCTGAAGAAGACCGCGGGCGTGCCCCGTTGCCCAAGCCTCTGGTGGAAGAGCTGGACAAGGATGAGCTAGAGCAGTATGACGACAACGTCAAAACCCGGCTCAAGCAGATGCGCAAGGTCTGGCATGACGAACGCCGGGAAAAAGAGTCTGCTTTGCGCGAACAGCACGAGGCGGTTAACCTGGCGCGTAGGCTACTGGAGGAGAACACTCGAATCCGCAACCTCTTGAATACCGGGGAGCAGGTATTTGCCAGTACGGTGCAGAACGCGGCCAATCTAGAGATGGAGATGGCCAAGAAAGCCTATAAAGAGGCTTACGAATCTGGCGATTCTGACAAGCTTTTGGATGCTACGCAGGCGTTGCAAGAAGCCCAATACAAGCTTCAGCAGGCTAAAACATTTAAGCCGGCGTCTTTACAGCAGCCAGAAGTTGAGGTACAAACTCATCAAAACCAGGCGCCACAAGCTCCTCGGCCTGATAACAAAGCATTGGCGTGGCAAGAACGCAATCCTTGGTTCGGGCAAGATGATGAAATGACAGCAGCAGCCTACGGCTTACACGAAAAGCTTAGGAAGTCTGGTGTTACAGTGGGGTCTGATGAATACTATTCTGCGTTGGACAAGACCATGCAGAAGCGATTCCCCGAGGCTTTTGACTTGGAAGAAGAGCAACCAGTCCGCGAACAGGTGCGCACCAAACCCGCAACTGTAGTGGCACCGGCTACACGTAGTACGGCCTCCAACAAGGTCAAACTGCGAGGCAGCCAAGTCCAGTTGGCAAAAAAACTGGGGTTAACGCCGGAACAATACTGGCGTGAGGTAAAGAAATTGGAGTCCCAAAATGGCTGAAAATCGTTTGACAAGAGAACTAGCAACGCGTGAGGTACAGGAGCGTCCTAAGCAGTGGATGCAACCTGAGCTTTTGCCTGAGCCGGACAAACAACCTGGCTATGCATACCGTTGGATTCGCGTCTCGACTTTGAACTCGGCAGACCCCCGTAACCTCTCGGCCAAGCTCCGTGAAGGTTGGGAGCCAGTTCTGATTGAGGAACAACCCAAATTTAAACTGCTAGTCGATCCCGGTTCTCGCTACCGCGATAACGTTGAGGTCGGCGGTCTGTTGCTTTGCAAGACTCCTTCGGAGTTTGTGATGCAGCGTAATACTTTTTACGCCAAGCAAACACAAGCTCAGACGGAGGCTGTGGACAATAGTCTTATGCGTCAGAGCGACCCGCGTATGCCGCTTTTTAAAGAGCGTAAGTCCGCGACTAGCACTGGCAAAGGCATCTAAATCTTTTGGAGAAAATAATGGCTTATCCCACTGTCTCGGCCCCCTACGGCCTAAAGCCGATCAATCTGATCGGCGGTCAGGTGTACGCCGGTTCGACTCGTCTGCTCCCGATTACCACCAGCGCCGTCAGCTATAACACCGCGATTTATTTCGGTGATGTTGTCAAGCAAGTGAACACCGGGACTATCGAAGTTGAAGCGGGCACCACCACTGTTTCTGCTCAAGGCGTTGTCGGCATCTTTATGGGATGCACGTACACCAACCCCGCCACCAAGCAGAAGGTGTTCCAACAATACTGGCCCGGCTACGCCTCTGGCGTGACTGATGCTGAAGCGTATGTTGTGGACGATCCGGACGTGCTGTTCAAAGTTGCTGCTGTGTCCTCGGGCACTACCATCGCTTTCTATGGCCAAACGGTTGTTGGTACCAACGCCGCCCTCGTGCAGAACTCCGGTTCCAGCACCACGGGTGATTCGGCAGTTGCGATTCTGGGTAGCTCGTTTGCTGCCACCGCTTCGCTGCCGATTCGCGTTATTGATGTTGTGCCGGATACGGCCAACTCGTCGGGCAACTTCTGCGAGTTCATTTGCAAGTTCAACGCCCCGTACGTGGTTTCGGCTTCTACCACCACCGCTGCTGGTAGCCCGCTTGTGTACACCACCACCACCACCAGTACCATGACCGGCGGTCATATGTACCTCAACCCGACTGGCGTCTAAGGAGTTAAATCATGGCTATTTCTCGTGCCCAACTACTGAAAGAACTCCTGCCCGGTCTGAACGCTCTGTTTGGTCTGGAGTACGCCAAGTATGGCGAGGAGCATAAAGAGATCTACGAAACCGAAACCTCGGAGCGTAGCTTTGAAGAAGAGACCAAGCTGTCTGGTTTCTCTGCCGCACCCGTCAAGGCTGAAGGCTCTGCCATCGCCTATGACAACGCGCAGGAAGCATGGACTGCTCGCTACAACCACGAAACCATCGCCCTGGGTTTCAGCCTGACCGAAGAGGCCATCGAGGACAACCTCTATGACTCGCTGTCGGCTCGCTACACCAAGGCCCTGGCTCGTGCTATGGCGTACACCAAGCAGGTTAAGGCTGCTGCGGTTCTGAACAACGGCTTCTCGTCTAGCTACCCCGGTGGCGACGGTCAAGCTCTGTTCTCCGCTAGCCACCCGCTGGTCTCTGGTGGCACCAACAGCAACATTCCGTCTACCCCTGCCGACCTGAACGAGACTTCCTTAGAAGCCGCCGTTATTCAGATCAGCCTGTGGACCGACGAACGTGGCCTGCTGATCGCCGCCAAGCCCAAGAAGCTGGTCGTTCCCCCGGCGCTGCAATTCGTTGCAACCCGCCTGCTGGAGACCGAACTGCGCGTGGGTACCAACGACAACGACATCAACGCGTTGAAGAACAACGGTTCTGTCGCTGAAGGCTACACGATCAACCACTTCCTGACCGACACGAACGCCTGGTTCCTGACCACGGACGTTCCTAACGGCATGAAGCATTTCGTGCGTACCCCGCTGAGCCAGTCGATGGACGGCGACTTTGACACGGGCAACGTCCGTTACAAGTCCCGCGAGCGTTATTCGTTCGGCTGGTCTGACCCTCTGGGCATGTACGGCTCTGCCGGTGCCTAATTGAGAAGGGGGCCTTGTGCCCCCTTTTCTTTTACTGTATATTGAACGTAACCGGATTTCCGGTTAGTCAGACTGATCCGGCAGATGCGTACACAACTGACTAACTGATCTTTGTACGAAGGACAATTTAAAATGGCAGTCTCTACCACCCAATCAATTTGGCGTTCCGGTGGCGGCGATCAAACCCGTACCGCTTATTGCGGCACCGGCTTGATGACCGCTCAATGGTACGTCGGCGATGTTGCTACTCAGACCGGCAACGTTCTGAACCAAGCTAGCGGCCAGGCCGTTATTCTCCCCGCTGGTGCAGTGATCATTGAGATCGGCACCACCGTTGCCTCTTCAAGCAGCGGCACTCTCGATCTTGGCTTTACCCTGTACACCACCGGCACCGCAAGCCCGACGGCACTGGCCAACGAGCAACCGACTAGCCGTACTGTGACCACGCTGGCGACCGCTTCTATTCCCCAAGCGTCGTTTGGCGTGGCAATGTCTGCGACCGAAATGGTCTACATCACTGCGGCAACTGGCGCGTCCGCTGGGGTGGGTAGCTGCTCTGGCTACATCACGTACTACGTTACTGATCCCTACGTCGGCCAGCAGAACGTCTAATAGGAGGACGCTATGTCCGTTCAAACAGACGTAAAAGCTAACTCCCTCGCTGCATCCGGTACGGTCTTTGCGGGCCGTACTCGGGTGCGTGGGTTGATCATTGAGCCTGGTACTGGTGCTGGCTCCGTCGTCCTCAAGGATGGCGGGGCTAGTGGCACTACCATACTCACAATCAACACTACGGCGCTTGGTGAAACCTTTAATGCGTTGATCCCGGCTTCGGGCATTGTGTTTTCCACAGATGTCTATGCCGTGCTCACCGATACAAAAGTAACGGTGTTCTATGGCTAAGTCGCCCGCATGGACTCGCAAAGAAGGCAAGAATCCCAAAGGTGGTCTGAACGCCAAGGGCCGCGCCTCTGCGAAGGCCCAAGGGATGAACCTAAAACCTCCGCAACCAGAGGGCGGGTCAAGGCGCGACTCTTTCTGCGCGAGGATGAGTGGCATGAAGAAGAAGCTCACCTCGGCGAAGACCGCGAAAGACCCAAACTCCCGGATTAACAAATCCCTGCGGGCATGGAACTGCTAAGGTGCAACGATGGAGATGATGGTTTGGAACATCGTGCTTTCGTTTGTGTCCGCAGCAGCATTGCTGTGGGTCAAGTCCATGCACGAAGAGATCAAGCGGGTTTCGATCTTGGTCAGCAAGACGCGGGAAGAGCACGCGGATAAGTTTGTGTCCAAGCAGGAGATGCATAACGACATGAACCGCATTATTGCCAGGCTGGATCGGCTGGATGAAAAGCTGGATGCTTTTATGAAGGAGCGACGCAATGCCCTCAGTTAGCAAAAAACAGCACAACTTAATGGCGATGGTCGCCAATGATCCTGCCGCCGCCAAGCGCGTGGGTGTTCCGCAATCTGTCGGTGCGGAGTTCATGAAAGCCGACAAAGGTCTGAAATTTGGTAAGGGCAGCACCCGCGCCGATGCTCAGAAAATCAACCGCCCTAAAACTAACCAGGGCAAGTCTGAACTTTTTGCAAAAGGTGGTGATATGAAATCGACGAAAAAAGAGATGCCCGCATTCCTGATGAAGGGCAAGAAGATGGCCGCTGGCGGCGCTACCAAGATGGGCGCAGTCAAGACCGCTGCTCCTAGCCGTGACGGTGTTGCTGTCAAAGGCAAAACCAAGGGCACCATGATCAAAATGATGCGCGGCGGCAAAGCCTGCTAATTTAGGGGGCCATCATGGCAAAAGCTCGAAATCGTAATCTAGGTGGGATTGCCGCGCTTGGCGCGTTGGGTTTGGCTATGGCCCGATTAGGCAAGAAGGGCCCTGATGAAGCTGAACCTCCCGTAGATGATCGTGGCGATATGATGGTTACCCCTGCGGCGAATACTTCTGCGGCGGCGCGTGATACTTCAACCGGCGCAGCATCTCCCGCTGCGCCTGTGCGTGCTAATCGCGGACCCGCTGTTGATGAAGATGGGCACCCTCTAAACGATGAGGGGCAGAGGTTCTATCTTGGTGCTGCGTCGGCTCCTACAGCGCCTGGTCGGCAGGCATCCACCCGTCAAAATTCGGCGGCGGCTGCTGCTCCGATGCGTGCTTCGGCTCCGGCGGCGCGTGCTTCTGCTCCGTCAGCGGCTGTTTCTCAAGCGGCTCCTGCGCGTCCTGCGGCTTCGGCGGCGTCTGCTGCTCAACCGGCCGCTTCTGCCGCCCAGCCTGCTAGCTCTCCCCAGGCTGCTCCTGCCGCATCTGCTGCCCGGTCTAATTCCAAAGGACTAACGCTTGGCACGCCAACTCGGCCGGATCCCAGAGCGCCTAGCATTTATGCTGGACCCGAGGCTTGGGCTGCATACCGTCAGCGTCAAGCTGCTGGCATGAAGAAAGGCGGCACTGTCAAGATGGCTTCTGGCGGCTCTGTAAGCAACGCCTCTAGGCGCGGTGACGGTATTGCCCAGCGTGGCAAGACCCGCGGAAGATTGGTGTAAGCCATGTCTAAATTCGGAGGTTACCGTGGCTGATAAAGAGTACATCCCCATGATTGCTCGCAATATGAGCAATCCAGAGTACCGCAAGCAGCTTCAGAATGAGCAGGCATTGCAGGGGGTGTACCCAGAAGCTTTGTTTGCCGGCGCTGGTCGAGCCGCACTATCTGGTATACGAAGCATGAAAAAACCCGATCCTAAAGTGAGATCGGTAAAAATTGGCGAGAACATTGCGGATGAAGCAAGTCCGGCATGGAAAAATGTTGGGTTTGGTCCTTCCCCAAAAGAGAGTTTGGATGCTTTGCGTAAACGAGAAAAGTTAGACGCATTTAATGAAATGAGTAGGTCAGCGGATATGGCTGGAGCTCAAGCCATGAGGCGTTTTCTTGGAGAAGTTGCGGGACAGCGGATGCCTTCATTAAACGAAAGTGATTCGTATAAAAAAGGTGGTAAAACTGCGTCTCAACGTGCCGATGGCATTGCCCAGCGCGGCAAGACTCGCGGAAAGATGGTGTAACCATGATAGCCAGCCGTGGCATGGGGGCCATGAACCCCAGCAAGATGCCCAAAGCGAAGCGTAAGGCTCGCCGGGACGACACTGACTTCACGCAATACGCAGAAGGCGGAAAGGTAGGTCTGTATGCCAATATCAATGCAAAGCGTAAAAGAATCGCTGCGGGGTCTGGTGAAAAGATGCGGCGAGTTGGCAGTAAAGGTGCGCCAACGGCTGACGCTTTTGTTCAGTCGGCTAAAACAGCGCGTAAATAAATGACTACCACCGGCACCTCAACCTTCAACCTGGACGTTAACGACCTCATTGAAGAGGCGTTTGAGCGTTGCGGGAAAGAGCTGCGCACCGGATATGACTTCCGGACGGCGCGGCGCAGCCTTAACCTGCTGACGATTGAGTGGGCCAACCGTGGTATCAACCTGTGGACGATTGAGGAAGGGCAGATCCCGCTCTACCCCAATCAAGTCATTTATGCGCTGCCCAACGACACAATTGATCTGCTGGACCAGGTAACGCGTACCAATGCAGGAGTTGGCACCAATCAGGTTGACATTAACATCAATCGGATTAGTGAATCTACGTACTCCACGATCCCCAACAAGTACGCACAGGGCCGTCCAATCCAGGTGTGGATCAACCGGCAGACTGGCGAGGCAAACGCCACGACCGCAAATGTTGCAACGCAAGCGGTGCAGGCTGCCGATACCACAATTTATTTGGATGATGTGACCGGGCTTGCCGCGGCTGGATTTATCAAGCTGGACAATGAGCTGATCAGCTATAGCAATTTGACGCAAACCGGGAACACCGCAGGCTATCTTAGCTACTGCGGCCGCGGGCAGCAGAACACGATTGCTGCGAGCCATGCAATTGGCACAGATGTGTACGTGTCTCGGCCGCCGTCTATTAACATTTGGCCGGTTCCCAATCAGGGCTCTACTGGCAATCCGTACTACATGTTTGTGTACTGGCGCATGCGCCGGATGCAAGATGCCGGCTCAGGCGTGAAGAGCCAGGACATTCCTTTTCGCTTCCTTGAGTGCATGGTCGCCGGGTTGGCATACAAGATGTCTATGAAGCTGCCGGACATGGATCCGAACAGGATTATGGCGCTTAAGGCGGAGTACGAACAACAGTTCCAATTGGCCGCCGATGAAGATCGAGAGAAGGCTTCAGTGCGCTTTGTGCCCAGGGTGTTGAATTACAGGTAAGACATGGCCGGGCCAAAGTACTCATCAGCGAAGTATTCAATTGCCGAATGTGACCGCTGTGGTCAACGGTACAAACTTACTGAGCTAAGAAAACTGACCATTAAGACCAAGATGGTCAGTATCAAGGTGTGCCCAGAGTGCTGGGAGCCTGATCAGCCTCAGTTGCAGTTGGGCATGTACCCGGTCTATGACCCGCAGGCAGTGCAAGAGCCTCGCCCGGATGTGAGCTACTACCTGTCCGGCAACAACGGGTTGCAGATTGTCAATACAGGCACAACGGCAACCAATGCTGCGGGAACGCCAGAAGGTGGTAGTAGGGTGTTCCAGTGGGGGTGGAATCCCGTTGGCGGCTCAAGAGCAAATGACGCGGGGTTGACTCCAAATAACTTGGTTTTAACCGTGGGACTTGGTACAGTAACGATATCTACGACGTAAGGAGTCGAACATGGACAAGAAAGATTTGGCCCAAGACAAGAAGATGATTGCTGGTGCGGTGCACAAGCATGAAAAGGCGTTGCATAAGGGCAAGCCGATGACGAAGCTCAAGAAGGGCGGCGTCACTTCTATGGCCATGAAGCAAATGGGTCGCAACATGGCGCGTGCCATGAACCAACGCGGAGGCTGATCATGGCCAAGTACAGCGCAAAAATGATGGGCAAAGAAGTTGGTGACGCCGGCGTCTATGCCACGCCCCACACAATGTCTGGCAAGGCGGTCAACGTGAATAACGTGTCTCCGGTTCACACTGGAGCCGAGTGCATGAACGAGATGAACATGTCTGTTGGTGGTGTCAGCAAAGGCAACTATGCGCCGACCAAAACCTCGGGCATCAAAATCCGTGGCACTGGCGCGGCTACCAAAGGCACGATGGCGCGTGGCCCGATGGGCTGAGGTTTAGATGAACTACACCCAGTTGTCCACCGCTATTCAGGACTACACTCAGAACTTTGAGAGTGACTTTGTTGCGAACATCCCGGTGTTCGTGCAACAGGCTGAGCAGCGCATCTACAACACGGTGCAGTTCCCGTCCATTCGCAAGAACGTGACGGGTTCGGTTACGTCAGCCAACAAGTATCTATCTTGCCCCAGCGACTTCTTGTCGGTTTATTCGATGGCAGTGATTGATGCCTCTGGGAATTACGAGTACTTGCTGAATAAGGATGTGAACTTTATCCGGCAGGCGTACCCAAATCCAACCACTGACACGGGCATCCCCAAGTACTACGCGCTGTTTGGCCCGACGGTATCTGGCGCAACCATCTCCGACGAGTTGTCGTTCATTCTGGGGCCGACCCCCGATGCGGCATACAGCGTTGAGCTGCACTATTACTACTACCCTGAGTCGATCTCGGTGGCTGCGGATGGTCAGACCTGGCTGGGCGACAACTTTGATACGGTTCTGCTGTACGGCTCTCTGGTCGAGGCTTATACCTTTATGAAGGGTGAGCAGGACATGATGGCTCTGTACGAGGGCAAGTACAAAGAAGCGCTTTCTCTGGCCGCCCGCCTGGGTGATGGCTTGGAGCGTAGCGATGCGTACCGTAGCGGGCAGTTCCGTCTTGCTCCGTTGCCGCAGAATAACGGGGTCCGGTAATGGCGTTTACAGGCAACTTCTCCTGCAACACGCTGCGCTCGGGGCTTGTCAACGGCACGATCAACTTCGCTTCGGATACGTTCTATCTGGCGCTGTACACCAACTTAGCTACGCTGGATCAGACTACCACTGCGTACACCACGACGGGTGAGGCGACGGGCGGTAACTATGTTGCAGGCGGGCTGGTTGTGACGGCCACAATTGCCAGTGAGGTAAATAACGCCGGCGGTAGCACTACGTACATCAATTTTTCTTCCCCCGCATGGACGGGTGCGATCACGGCGCGTGGCGCGTTGATCTACACGCCAGGCGACAACGGGGCTGTCTGCGTTTTGGACTTCGGTTCTGACAAGACTTCGACCACTTCATTCACTGTGCAGATGCCCGCTAACACCAGCACCTCTGCTCTTATTCGGCTTGTTTAAGGAGCAACTCATGCAAAAAGAATTCTCTAATTTTGGTGACCACGCGCAGGTGACGATGCAGTCCAACGTCGTGGGCGCTGAGTCTGTTGGCATTGAAGGCGTCTACCATGTGGTCTGCCGTGACGTTGATGGCAACATTAAGTGGCAAGACGAGTTCCCCAACTTGGTCAACGCCGTGGGTAAGGAACTGATGCTGGATACTCTGTTGTCCGGTTCCAGCTACACCACCGTTGGCCCGTTCCTCGGGTTGATCTCCGGTGCCAGCCCGACCTTCGCGGCTGCGGACACCATGACTTCGCATGCCGGTTGGACTGAGTTCACCAACTACACCGTTGGCGGTTCGGCTGTGCGTGGTACGGCATCGTTTAGCTCTGCGACTTCTTCGGGTACCACCCCGACCAACGTGACGACCAAGACCGCGTCGGCCATCACCTACACCATCACGGGTGGCGGTGGCACGGTGGGCGGCTGCTTCTTGGTGACCGGCTCTGGCGCATCTTCGACTCAAGGCAACACCTCCGGCACGCTGTACAGCGCGGGCGCGTTCTCCACGGCCAAGATCACCACCGCAGGCGACACCGTTAGCGTTACCTACAGCACGACCGCAACGTCCTGATAAGGAGTCCTAGATGGCTCTGGTTCTTGCAAACCGTGTCCAAGAATCGGCCACGGCGAACACCACTGTAAGCTTCACGCTGACAGGGGCCGTTCTCGGCTTTCAGACGTTCGCAGTCATTGGCGACACCAACACCACCTACTACTCGGCCACGGATACAACGGGCCAGTGGGAAGTGGGCCTTGGCACGTACTCCACCACGGGGCCGACCCTCACCCGCACGACCATCTACGCCTCCAGCAACACGGGCAGCGCGGTCACCTTCTCGGGCGCGGTCAACGTCTTTGTCACCTACCCGTCGGGCAAGTCGGTCAATCTGGATGGTAGCGGCAACGTCTCTGCGCTGGGGACTGTGGCCTCTGGTACGTGGCAGGGATCGACCATTGCTGTGGCGTATGGCGGCACGGGGGTCACGGCTTCGTCTGGGGCCAACTCGGTGGTTTTGCGGGATGCAAACCAGAACATCACGGTCAACCGGGTTAACCAAGCTAACACCAACACCACTGCGGCTGGTGGAACAACTCTTCTGACGACGGCGTCAAGCTACATCCACACGCTTGTTGGGACGGGTGGGCAGACGTATGCGTTGCCTGATGCAACCACTTTGACAACGGGTGTGGCGTTTGTGTTCAACAACCTCGCCACGGGCACCCTGACCATCACGGACTACGCCAGTGCCACGATTGGCACCATTCCTTCTGGCGGTGCAGGCGCGGTGTTTTTGACAGCCAACGCCACGGTTGGCGGTACTTGGGACCTTCACGCCTATCTGCCAGAGGGTGTGACGTTTGGCACCAACGCATTCAACCTTGGCTCTGCGGTTGTCTCTGGCGGCACTTGGCAGGGTGGCACCATCCAGCCAGCCTACGGGGGCACGGGCCTGACCACATTTGCCGGGTCCAATAACGCGCTGTTTTCAACCGGGGCGTCCACCCTGACTGCGGGCACCCTGCCTATTTTGGCGGGCGGTACGGGACAGACGACGGCCAACACGGCCTTCAATGCCTTGGCCCCCAGCCAGACCAGCAACTCTGGCAAGTACCTGACGACGGACGGCACGGATACCTCGTGGGGCACGATCAGCGCCGGGGCTTCGATCACCAACGACACGACGACTGCCACGAACGTCTACCCGTTGTTCGCTGCGGCCACTTCGGGAACCCCGAGCACCATCTACACCAGCAACGCCAAGCTGCTGTACAAGCCCAGCACGGGCGACATGCAGTCCAGCGCGGTGACGGCCAGCAACGGCATCTTCGTGAACAACGCGACGGTGACGGCCTCCTACACCGTTGCCTCTGGGAACAACGCTTCCAGCGCAGGGCCTCTTCTTGTAGATTCCGGCGTGACGGTAACGGTGTCATCTGGCGGTCGCTGGGTTATCGTCTAAGGGATACACATGAGCCGCATTGCATTTACAGGAAACGCCTCGGGCACCGGCACGGTGACTATGGCTGCGCCCAATACAAACTCCGACCGTACAGTGACGCTGCCGGATCAGACCGGCACCTTGTACATCTCTGGTGGGGATATCGGGACGCCCTCTGGTGGTAACGGCTCTAACCTCACCAACCTGAACGCATCTAACCTTGCTTCCGGC
>Ga0209358_10001839_pt1 | contig 16564 bp, 18 predicted proteins | sample LauGreFa1BDMLBSN_2_FD_187574 | JGI IMG/M metagenome (GOLD analysis project Ga0209358, IMG submission 187574) | Freshwater lake microbial communities from Lake Michigan, USA - Fa13.BD.MLB.SN (SPAdes) (version 2) | ecosystem: Environmental > Aquatic > Freshwater > Lake | place: Lake Michigan, USA... | reverse complement strand
AAAAAATGTATCGGGGCGGTATTTCCGCACCTCACCTGAATCAAGGGCAGCCGCGCCGATAAAATGAGCACCAGGTACAACTTGATTATTGTAGGTGAGTTTGGGATTTGTAGCTACGCGGAGTTTATCGGTGGTAGGCATTGCGCGTTTCATGATTTCGTTGACCTCCATTTGTTGGAACCCACCTTTCCCGGTAATTCCTCCATATTCTCCAAGACCTGCACCAACTCTTGTAGATTCAAATGGTGTTTCATTATTGCGACGCCCAGGTTGAACAATACGACTTTTAATGAAATCTGCGTTAGGTTCATTTCCGAATGGTTGGCCAAATGGTATGCTGTGGTTGAACATGGGGGGCTGCTCTTGTTTTTGAACATGAGTTGTACCGGCACCTGTATACATGTCTAGACGACTTGTATTTGCAGACGCGGTCATATTTTGTTTCATACTCCCTCCAAAAAATGGCTGCATATTACTATGTTTGAAATCGGATGCAGCTATATTTTGCCCACTGAGATTGCTAAATACGGAATCACCCTTTACCCAAGTTGCAGACTCTTCGACGCCACTGCTTACCATGGCAACCTGAGGTATAGAGGATTGAATTGGTTCGGGTAAAGGACCGCGCCCACCATTTTTAGAGGGACCAGGTGAACCCTGTAGTGAGGAAAAACCGCCTGTTGGGGGCATTGATGTGGTATATGAAAGCGGCCCACCATATAAGGGCCCACCGTTTGGCTCAGAGGGGTATGTTTGGCCGCCGGGAGTTTTATACATCATATCTAATTCACTACCTGCCAAAGCCATATTAGTGGCTGCTCGTTCTCCCTCAGAACCCAAGGATTTTGAGCGACGCTCGGCTGCGCGTTGTAAAATCGTTTGAATTTGTGATTTGATTGCCTGCTGGGCCTCAGGAGAACCAGTGGCAATAATCTCGTTGAGACGACCATTCATGTCTTTCATTATTGCAGCTTCTTCTTGTGTCATATATTGTTGAATACCAATTGTATAGTATTCATTTGGAATAGGCGTTGCAGGATCTGATGGGGGTATTTTTTGAGGAAAAATACCTAGACCGACTGTGCGAAATCCCTCTTTTTTAGTATTTTTTGCTCCAAGTTGTGAAACTCCATAACCGAGGGCTACAAGACCTGCTATAGCGGCTATTTCCATACTAACTGAACTACTGTTTTTAGTATCGCTTAATATTTCATTTAATTGCCGTGCAATTCAATGAAATATTAATATAACTTTAATCCCGAGACAAAGGTGTCATTAAAAATATTTAAGCCTTATGAATCGTTTCAATGGCATTCTTGTAGCAAGATTGCTTGGTCCAGGCGTCTTTTGATTGTGTCCTAGATGGAATAAAAAAATCAAAAGGTGTTTCAAACACTTCCTGAGGGTCATGGGGCAGATCTATCCATCTGTTCCAACCGGTGGCTCTCAGAGTACAGGGTGGATTATTCAGACGCTGGTGTGTGAGGCCCATCACTAAATCATCTGCATTTTGTAAGGGTACATTATTCATTTTATTATTTTCGGGATTGTATTGAAGTTGGTTGTTTTTTACACGTGTTCCGAGCCGATTTATGTTTTTTAGATCGGATTCCACATCGGTCTTCCATTGGCCCTGAGGCCAAGAGGCCCCCGAATACTGCATACGAACAGTTGCTTCTGCCGGGAAGCTAGAGGGGCAATTATGCTCGGGCTTCTCTAGATAGTACCGGACAGCGTACGATGTAATGCGCATATCATCCTGTTGGTGGAAATTGTCATGTTTGAGTCTCGTTGATGTCATTCTATTCAGCAAATTTAAAAAAACATCCAGATTAGAATATGCCCGGTGTATATACGACAGGATTTTACGATGTAAATGAATGGGAACCGGTTGATATGGTCACAGTATCACACAACGAGTCAATTAGCGCCTTACGTGATATTGGTGTAGGTATTGGACAGATATTCGGTGGCAAATCTGATTTATTGGAAAAGAAGATTGTTGATTTACGTGAGGGCTTAATCAAAGAGGCTGAAAAGCGGGTAAAGTCAAAGGGTTCCGATTATATGATTGTTGGATTTAATATGGAAACCTCGCAGTTTGAACGTGTATTTGTAATTATTGGAACGGGGACTCTCTTGCGTAAAAAGAAACAGAAGGGTGGAGCACAGTCATCAAAAACAAGGAGACGCCCTTAGTACTTTTCAGGCCGCCCGCACTGTTGCACTCTCATGGGTACCGGTGCGAATGTGGCAGAATAGGGCCACATCTGAATAGCCGGCAAATGTCTTGGGCGCACGTTGATTGTCAGGTTAGATTTTAGATTTTTTCTTATAATACCCGCTTGATCTGATGGAGGTGGTTGATACTGTCGAGCCGGGCAATATGTTAGCGGTATATTCATACGGCGTAGATCAGATTCTACGTCAACCATGTTACCCTCGGGTAGACTCACTGCATTACCCCCAATTAATCCCAGAATATGCCGTGCCGGAGTTTTGCTTACATATGCGAACTTGTTTTCAACATACGTTTGAGGGTTTTCCTTAGTCTCAAACGGATGTTTTAAAATTTGGAAGGGATCGTCCATATCTACATTGTTTTTATTTAATAGATTTTAGGATAGCAATTTCTGCTCTTTTAAATGCGCTTGTGTAATCGTGATGATCGTTTCCAATATCGCTGTGACTTGGCCTCTGTATAGCAATAAAGGGTAACACTGTCCATGTACGAAGAGTGATTTTATAGTATACGTCAACTGGTTTACTGAAGTATTCTTCGGCGTTGTTCAATATTTTATTGTATGTGTCTGCATGTGCTAAATAAAACTGCGTACAGTGCCCTTTTACCTCAAACACCTTTTTATCATGGTCTATTACCCTACTACTTTTTACAGATGTAACCCCGCCATTAAAGATGTCCCACTCAGCCTTATTCTCCCACAAATATGGCAACATGTTTTGGAATCGTGACATAGCGTTTTTCTCCAACATACAATCATCTTCTACAATTAACACCCACGGGTATCGTCTTTCCTTTGCAGTCCGAATACACTTTATATGTGATAGGAAACAGCCCTTGTATCCGGGCGATTTTTTTACAGCAGAAACCCGCTCTATCGGCATAGGCCAGTCCTGAAAATCCGCGGCTACCTCCTTAAATCTATCGGGACGGTCGTCTAAGTTTATCACCAGAGTCGGAGGAAAGGGTACTTTTTTATTATAGTTAAAATAGGCTAAAAGGAATATAGTAATAAATACTAGGCATAAGATGTGTGTTTTATATTTTCTCAATAGGAGTTTAATCTCCATTTACTAATTGGTGATAATTAATTTCATCGCTTCAACATAGAAATGAAAACGAGAAAGTTGCGTCTGTATAATAATCCACCATAGAAACCAAAGGTGAGTGGAGTTAAATACGCTACCGTGGAGTACTTAGACCGCTGAACATTTCAAACCGGCACTAAAAGTAAAGAGAAATGGGTAAGCATCAGATCGAAGATTATAAATTATCTGCTGTTAAATATGCTTTACGAGCATGGCATCCTATTTTACTTCGGGTTTTAAAATTAGTCTCGTAAAGTCTAGCTGGAAACTCATGGCTTCCCATTCGTTCGGACCAAGTTGTCTCCATTCCTTTATTTCATCCGTATAGAAGCGTTTTCCGTTTTTAAGAGTAACATATGGCTTTCCAGTATTTGTATAAGAAAATACGGGCTCTACTATTTTGGATGTCTTTGGTTTTTTTTGTTTAAGACAATTCTTTCTTTCTGCAGGGGGGCGTAAATGGCAATAATGGTTCCATATAGGGTCGCGTATTTTACCAGTTTTTCTAATCCCTGATTTTTTTACCCATTTATAGACGCCTTTAGCATCTGGCTTGGATACATACTCGCCGTCTTTTCCCTTTTTCGTAAGATTCTTACAGTCTTTTGCGTGAAAGGGTGGTGATTTCCGGGTTTGGTATTTGGCCGTTTTGACTTCTGAGCAGGGCATTTCTCTAAAGATTATTCATATATTTTTTCCAAACTCGCATGGCTTCGCGTATTCCTGAATTCTGATTTTTGTGATATTTTGCTCTAAAATACATACGCATAGCAACTCTTTTCCTATAGGCCGTATCTTCTTTAGAAATTTTTAGAATAGACGCACGAGCATTTTTAGACCAATGAACATTTGAAACGGGCACTTTTATAAATTTTTGCTACCGAATTCTTTTCCTGGAGTGCCAGTTTGAAATGTTCGGCGGTCTAACTGTAGCATATTTAATTCCACTAACCCTTGGTTTCTATGGTGGATTATTATACAGATGTAACTTTCGCGTCTTCATTTCTAAATTATACCCTTGTAAAAAATTGAAGTTTACTTTTTCAAGCATTCAAAGTAACAAAATGAATATCTTCGCATTGAGCACAGACCCAAAGAAGGCCGCAGAGGCCCATGGTGATAAACACGTAGTTAAGATGATTTTGGAAACTTGTCAGATGCTCTATTCAGCGCATTGGACGGGAACTTATCCTGAACTCTTAAAAGAACGTTCTTCTATTAAGATTTCTAAGTTGGCAAAGACATTACAGACACCCAAACACATGAAGTCGGCTCCTCTACGAAAGTCGGGTCACATTGGTTTTACTCCGGTTCATTTGCATCATCCGTGTACCATTTGGGTTCGCGAACTCCATGGAAACTATATGTGGGCAGCAGACCTTGCTCTATGGCTCGCAACGGAATACGAGTTCAGATGGCCAGGAAAACAGCATTCTTGTAAGGCTCATGCGATTTGGCTAAAAAATCATTTGCCTCCTAATATTGACCATGGTCATCGCAAGAGTTTTGCGATCGCAATGGATCTTAAGTATAGAGTGGAGGATCCCGTTCAGTCCTACATCAATTTCTACAAGGGTTCTAAGAAAGACCGCAATCTAACAAATTACACAAAGAGGGAGAAGCCGTGGTTTCTAGAATAAATTGCCGAAGGTTGTCCAGTGAATTTTTGCGTTGTTATCTCCGTAAACGGTGAAATTACTCGATGATATAGTTGATGAAGAAAGTGGTTTTACTCCAGAGGAAGTATCTGTATAGGATAATTGGACTGCATAGTTCCCATTAATATAATTGGTTGATAGTGTTATTACATTACTTCCAGAGGCATTTAGAGTGCTAAATCCATATTGAATAGCAGGTTGTACAAGGCCTTGTTGTTGAATGGTGGAAGTATTTAATGTTCCTGTTTTTAATTGCACAATATAATTCTGTGTAGATAACACATTTGAGAAGCTAAGAGTAGTTACAAGGGGGCCTTGAAGAGTAGAATAACTTGAAATCGCATTATTTACATCTACAATTCCTGCAGTAGAGATACTCGACATGGTAGATAATACTTGTGATAAATTAACTACTGGTCCAAGGGAAGTAGAGAAACTGGAAATACTTGATTGTAATTCATTGTAACGAACTGCTTGTCCTAGGGAAGTAGAGAAGCTGGAAATACTTGATTGTAATTCATTGTAACGAACAACTGGGCCGAGAGAAGTAGAGAACGATGAAATTGCATTATATATAAATGTAGAAAATGGAGAATTGAATGATGAAATCGTATTAGACAAAGAACCATTCAGATGTGTAAAGTTAGAAACCATCGTTGAGATACTGGATAAGCCAGTATCCGGTGAATAGAACTGTAATTTATTTAAATTTGTATCTGTTGTAATACTTACAATACCAGAGCCAACAATCTGGACATTACTATTTATTGTTCCAGTAGCTGGTTCAAATGAGTAAATGGAATCCTGCCCTGGAACATCTATTTTGCCGAATGCCTTTGCATATATAGATACAGAATTGCCAGAGGCTGATGGTTTTAGTCCAGCAGTTGAACTGTCTAGTATGGAAAATTGTGTATTACCAGGCCCAGCGGTATACGTAGACAGAGACGTCGCAATTGTCTTAAATGTAAGTCCAGTTGAAATCGCAGTAACATCAACCCATTGGGTGCCTCCTCTACCGTCCGTTAACAATGCCGAGTTAGCAGTTAATATACTATTATTTGGTCCCTTTGCGAAAATGTTTCTTACGCTTAATGTATCGACATCTAGAGACTTCTGATTTCCCGCCATACTACTAATAAAATTATTTTTAATGCGCACATTTCATCTCACAATTCCTTTTCTATTTGTAGATGCCTGGACAAGGAGGATTATTGCAATTAGTCGCACATGGAAAACAGGATGTATTTTTAACAGGAAATCCTCAGATGACATGGTTCAAAATGGTCTACAGACGTTATACCAATTTTGCGATTGAAAGTCAGCCTATGTATTTTGATGGAACTCCTGATTTCGGTAAACGTATTACGTGTCTAGTGCCCCGTCGGGGAGATTTATTAAGTCAAATTATCTTAGAAGTTACTTTACCGGCTCTTAAATTGACTACGGGAGACCCTGTATCTTATGTAAATTCAATAGGACACAGTCTAATTCAGGAAATTTCTCTTGAAATCGGAGAACAAGAGGTAGACAGACAAAATGGTGAATGGATGGAACTCTGGTCATCCTATACAACTCCTGGTGACAAGCAGTCTGGATTCTATAACATGATTGGTAAAGTCGACGGATTTACACCACCTAATTTCATAGGCCCTCAGAAGTTATATATTCCATTGAAATTCTGGTTCTGTAATAATCCTGGACTTGCCTTACCTCTTATAGCATTGCAATACCACCCGGTCCGTATCAATCTTACTCTAAGGCCTTTATCACAACTCTGGCATTCCCAGGGTCTTACAACGCCTGAATGTTCTACGCTTGAAGTGGCCCCAGCTTCTATTTCAGAACTTATGTTGTGGGGCGATTACATATATTTAGACGTAGAGGAACGTAGGCGTTTTGTTAGTAATGCTCATGAATACTTGATTGAACAAGTTCAATATACAGCACCCATCGCGGTTCCTCCCGGTGCTACATCTGCCTCTCTGAGACTTGAATTCAATCATCCGATAAAAGAACTATTCTGGTTTATTCAACGAGATGATATGACAAGATATCGCGAGTATTTTAACTATAGCTCCTTGGGTATCTATGAAGCAGGAATAAGACAGGATATTATGCTAAATGGTGTCTTACAACTTGATGGATTTGACAGATTTCAGTCTAGAGATGCAGGGTATTTTAGATTAGTTCAACCGTGGCAGTATCATACCGTGGTGCCAGAGGACTTCTTTGTGTATTCCTACAGCTTTTGCTTAAATCCAGAGGATGTTCAACCAACAGGTTCTTTCAATGCGAGTAGAATAGATTCAGTTGTTCTTCAAGTGAATTTAGTTCCAGCAGTTGTAAATCCTCCTCAGGTAGCGCCTGGAGCTGTACCTGTATCTCCAAAACCAGGTTCTTTACACGCGAGGGTCTATGGAATTAATCACAATGTTTTAAGAATTGCAGACGGATTTGGAGGAGTTCTATTTACAATCTAATGATTAGAAGCGTTATGCTAGACATACAAGTTACACAAGGCTCTTACTGGAAGGGCGCACAAATTCCATATTATATATTTATTGTACTTACTATCTTTGGTGGCTTGCTTGGCTTAGATCACTTGGCTCTAAGAAGTCCTTTGACAGCGATTCTAAAAGTCCTATCTATAATCCCATTATTAGGATTTTGGTATTTCTATGATATCGCTCAGGCTATAGGAGAACGTGAACACGTGGAAAAATATGGAATAGCAGTTCCATTCTACGGCCCGATGGGTATTGGTGCAGGTATATTTAGTGGAAATAGCGAAATACCAAATGCCCCGAAGGAAATACCAGGGCCTTGGCGTTATATGGCTTATTTTATCACCACCTGTATTTTTGTTGTCTTTCCTGTAAGCAAGTTTGTCTTAGGAGATTATTTGGGTGGAATTCTTCACGGTTGTATGTATATTTTGTTTCCTCTAACATTTATAGCCATAGCATGGTCATTCTATGATATTTTTTATGTCCTATTCAAGACAAAAGATATTTTCGAAAATGGTGTTCCTCATATGACCCCGGCGTCTATGTTAGTAGGTTCACGTTTCAGACGTGATGCTATTGGCCCTCATCCACCATTGCCTCCAGAGCCCCCAACATGGTTTCAGCGTTTCTTCAGTGCATGGTTAGAAGTTCCTATTTCTGCAGGTAAGGCTGTTTCTAAGACGATAGACGTGGGGCGTGACGCCACTGTAGGTGCTATAGACACTGGAATTGTTGCATCTCAATCTGCCATAAAGGGTGTCGGTTCGGCCATACAAGGGGTTGGTGAAGCAACCAGGACGGTAACCACTGGCGTTGCAAGTGGTGTTGGTTCAGCGGCCGAAGGAATTGGTAAAGCAACTGAGGCAGTAACGAGTGGGGTTGCAAATGTAGTAGTTGGTGAAGTTAAAGATATTACGGGACAAGCTGGTAATCTAGCATCTGGAGTAATTCAGACGGCACAAGTTGCTACAGATGCACTAGGAGGAACTGTTGCGGAAGGGGCCAAGGCTGCTCAAGGCACTGCTGCTCTACTTCAGAAAATTCCTCAGATTGGTGAACAGGTTGCATCTCAGATGGGAGATCCAGCCAAGTTAATGGAAGCGGCGAAGAAGTCTACAGCCATGACCGGTGGCGCACTCATGGTTGGTGGCGCACATATAGTTTCTTCCGACATGCCCTCATTTTCTAGTTCCATCTTACTGTTTACTTTTGCAATGGTTGCCTTTAGTGGTTATGCATTTTACAGTATTAGAAATAGCTATAAGGCGCCTGAGAAATCAGATGAACCTCCTATAAGACATGAGTCTAAAGGACAAGTAAAATTGACGGGTTAAATTTATTAGATTAGCGTATAATGCTCATTTTAGAGAACCAGGAACAGTTCGAGGGTTTCCTGAAGCCAGATAATAAAAACCCTGAGCAAATTGTAGTATATTTTACGGCACCGTGGTGTGGCGCATGTAAGAAGCTGGACCACGATTTAATTCAGAAGTCGGTTCCTTCAACAATTGTCTGGTACACCTGTGATGTTGACCAGAATGACTACACTTTGGGATACTGTGGTCTTAAGAAGATGCCTTCATTCGTCGTAATTGAGAAATCAAAAGTGTTGACGAAATTTACAACGTCTGATACTGCTACGGTTATTCAAACACTAAATGGTCTGTTCTAAGTAGAATGTATGATATATGCATAATAGGAGCCGGTATAGCCGGTTTGTATTGTGCAAGAGAAATTCAAAAGAAAATGCCAGGTGCTAGCATTTGTATCTTAGAGAAATTTAAGGAAATTGGCGGCAGAGCTTATACTTTTCATACTACGGTGAATGGTCTGAAACTATCCTGGGAAGCAGGGGCGGGACGAATTCATAAATCTCACCACAATGTGTTCAAACTTCTAAAAGAATACAATATAGACACAATTCCTATCACAGGCGGAATAGAATGGAGAACTTCTGAAGGGTCTGAAACAATTGAATTCTCGAAACTTTTAAGAAATTTGGAACTTCACAGAATTCCCGAGAAGGATTTGGAATCCAAAACTCTAAAGGAAATTTTTACAGAAATAATGGGAATCAAAAAAGCCCAGGATTTTATGAATCGTTATGAATATAGGTCTGAAGTTGATACCTTGAAGGCATCGAAGGCTCTAGAAAGTTTGCAACATGAACTAGGTCATCAAGAAGGCTTCTCAGTTTTAAAGGGAGGATTTTCTCTTTTAATTGAAAAACTCAAGGGGTCCATTCCGAATGTCGATATTCTGACGGAACACGAGGTAACCGATATTCAAGGGACCAATATTCTATTGAAAGGAAAGAAAGCCATTACGGCTTCTAAGATTATCGTTGCAGTTCAGAGAGATGCTGCTATTAAACTTCCATGTCTTGCTGGGTTACCAATTATGAACCAAGTGAAAATGAGACCACTTGTTCGCATGTATGCAGTGTTCCCCTTAGAAGATGGAAAAGCCTGGTTCGCAGGTATAAAAAAGTTTCTTTGTGATTTACCGATCCGATATGTTTTACCAATGGATCCTACCAAGGGAACCATTATGATTTCTTATACAGATGGACCTGAAGCGGAATACTGGATAAAACAGAAAAATCCGGAAAAAGAAGTAATGAAACAAATTCGTTCTCTGTTTCCTAATATACAGATACCAGATCCTCTTTTTTTCAAGGTTCATCCCTGGTCAGATGGATGTTCTTATTGGACACCAGACCCAAATGGTCCCTATGACTTTAATAAAGTTTCCAAGACATCTGTTAAACCATTGCCAGATATGCCTAATCTCTATATGTGTAATGAATCCTGGGCATATGAACAATGTTGGGTGAAATGTTCTATTGACCAGGCACAAAAAGTAATTGATATAATAGAATGAAGACCAGAAAGGTCTACTATCCCAAGAAATATTATAGAGGTCTTTCTAAAAAGAAGAGAACCCAAAGGCTCAAGGAAATCAAGAAATTCGGATCTCGTTCATGGCGTGATGCGAAAGCCTATTTGGGTTTTAAAACAGACAGAGGTGTAAAAACTAAAAAATCAGGTTATACTCAGAAATGGAATAGAAAGTTCCCTGGAGTTAAATCATTGGAAGACCGCGCCAAGGTAACTGGAGTTCCTCTAAAATATATTAAGGCTTCTTATAATCGTGGTATGGCTGCCTGGAGAACTGGACATCGCCCCGGTGCTACTGAACAGCAATGGGGCTATGCACGTGTAAGTTCTTTTTTATTAAAAGGAAAAACATATATGACAACAGATTCTGATTTAGCCAGAGATGCTAAAAAATCTTCTAAGAGTGCTAAACGCTGGTGGAATACGGTATAGCTCACTCATCCTCTTTGTAATTATGAAGTTCCTTATCCATTCTAATAATCATCTGGTCAAATATATTATTTGGGTCTACTGGGACACACCGTATGTTATTAGTCGAGAAACATCCTAGTACCTTGTATCCCTTATCAGCAAAGACATACCTATCAAACCAGGCAGTCATTCCCTTGGGATTTGGCCCCTTCAATGGCTTACTATAAATTCTTCCGTGCGGTATATTAGTCCATCCTACACACTCTTCAACGTCCATGCGATTGAACTAGGGCTACATGTTTCAATTTTACTAACGCATACTAACGCATACTAACGCATACTAACGCATACTAACGCAGTGCAGAGTTAGCCAAAGCATCCACTTGGTGATTGAACATCCAAGGAAACACGTGTTGCGACTCACCCCCCTTATGCCCCTTAAGCCATCGGTATTCTATTTTGAACCCTAACATCAATGTCTTCTCAACTAGAACACGAATTAAATCAAGATGTTGAATTTCACCACCTTGTTTTGTCCACCCCTTTGATTTCCATTTTGGTCCCCAGACAGATGCGCAATTAATCGAGTATTCGCTATCTGACCAAATCTGTACCTTTTTCAAATCTGTTATCCGACTTAATTGTTTTTCAGCTAATTCAAGACCTCTTAGCAAGGCAGTTAACTCAGCGCGTTGATTTGTCTGAGGCTCTGAAAGAGGTATAGCACCTGAAAGACGGTCAAGCACAATATAGCCATCATCTGAAACAAGAAGACATCCCCAAGCAGCATTCGCGGTTCGTTTTCCGTTTCCAGGACATGCTCCGTCTGTAAAGATATGCATAATAGTTTCTTTCCTATCATCAGAAACATGGACTTTATTCTCAATAGAATTCCTAGGAAGCACTTGCAGATTGGGTTCAACCTGGTGAATATTTTCTTCATTAGCCCCCTGCTTATATATGTAGGCGTCCAACGGGCCAGTTCTCCGGAATGGCTTTATCAAGGACTTATTGGATTGGCTGCGTTGATTTTCGGATATCATCTCTTTATGGTGTATAATAAATGGCAAGCAGCATCGTCAAGTTTATGGGTTAATCTTATCTACGTCCTTTTCGTGGCACCGGTGCTGTTTGTCATTGGATACTATAAAAAAGAAACATCGAGATTATTCTTTGAGGCAACTTTACTCTTGGCCTTTGCAACTCTAGGTTATAATATATACAATCTGGTTCTACAATTAAATACTGTTACTGGAGATAGTAATTAGATGATCTTCAATATATCTTTATACAATGGATCATTTTTCATATGATCCATTGCATGATACAGAATTGCAGGATACGAGTTGAAATCTTTCTTACAAGGAACACAACAATGAATCTTGGAATCTTTTTTCTTCTCAATCAAGGGTTCCAAGCTTTTCTTAACATGATTACGAGCAATGTGAATACGACAATGTTCTTTTTTAATAAACGAAAGATCGCAGCCTGTAAATGGACACTTGATTTCTACAATTGGAATTGTAGAATGATTTAGTTTCACGTGGTCATCAAGAGCATATTTCTGATAGAATTTCTTTGTACACGACTTACATGCGTAAGATTGCTTACCCTCGTGTTTCTTCATGTGATAATGCATAGTATTTTGGTTCACCTTAATCTCGGCACACACCGTGCAGACATAGTGACCATCTTCATTTTTCTTGTAATCATATGGCATTGCTTACATGTAAAATAAAAAACTGAAAGTTCAATTTTTACTGCAGGGCTACTTACGAAGATAAATGGCCTAAATATTTTTTTATAATTATAGATAAATGGACATTACACCTCAGACTAACGGTATTTCACTGGATATACTTGAAAAATACATTGAACGATATCCAGAGGACGCAGAGAAATGGTTAGAATTCATACGGGACCCTGCAGAAGATGTATTATCGCGCCCAGAAAATATTATACGTCGACGAAGGCGTTTGAGACAGATAGGAGGAGAGATAAATGAAGAATTATATAAAAAATACTCAGATTTACACAGTGTACCTTCAGAAGTTCCCATTGAACATTATAGAGATGGATGTCTTTTTTGTAAGAAGTCGTGGGCGTCAACGGAAGATGTTCCAACCGCTACATTTATATGTGGTCACAAATTTCACACAACATGTACAATGGTTCATCAGTATTACAATGATGTATTTAGCTGCGCAGTAGAAGGATGTGATATAGATACATGGGATTATGTAAGAAAGATAGTTAGGTCAAAAGAGAAGGCTACAGAAAAGGTCGAGGATATTTTAGTAGAATCTTATCGGAAACGCAAGGATTTTAAGGAGGATACAAATGAATTGAAGAATATTATTTCATCTGTAAGTGCGAGACATTGTGATGTTAAAAATTTAATAGCACAAGGTAGAAAAGATTTCATTCATAAAAATCTCTATTCCATAAATCAGATGCAAAATGATTTAAATCAGGGTATGGAATTTATAAGAAATTCTGAAGAGATGTACAAGTACAAAAAATCTGTGAGGGTCTACAGAAAGAAAGCAAGTTATTTTTTTAGAAAGTATCATATTTCTTTACGTGAATTACGAGAACGGAATATAGTTAGAATGCCTTGGAGATTACGCTGGGTTCTTGATAGACATCGGAATGCTTTTTCATATTATAAGATGGGCTTAAGATTATATCCTGGAAAAAAGCAGATGAAAGATCCTCTGAACACTCGTGTTCTCGCTAGTGAGAATACCATAGAAAACGTCTAAAGCCTTTTCTATATTCTATAGTATAATGAACCCCCTGTATGACATTGGTAAATTCATCCTCAATGACTATAGAAGTCTTGTTGCCACTATTCAAAATCTAACAATGAGGCCTTCAAATGACACCCTAAGTGTCAACGTTGTTTCAACTGCGAATTCTACTTCTCTAAAGAAGTCGTATGATCTAAGGCCCAGGAAGCCTGTTTCTTATAAGGTCTAAACTTTTCAGATATAATTTAATTAGTTGAAATGCATATACTTACTTTAGCGATTGGTGTCGACTACCGCCGATCTCTAAAGAAAGCACTTGAATCGAAGCGCATTTACGCAAATAAACATGGATACACTTATATAGAAGGTGGCGAAGAATTCTGGGATAGACATAGGCCTATAGCATGGTCAAAGGTTCCCTTTCTTCTTAGCATCTTAAATAAGTTGCCAGATGGCGTCCTTGTATGGTTATCTGACGCAGATGTTTTAATTACAAATCTGAATTTGAAAATAGAAGACCATGTTTTACCCTTGTTACCTCAAGAAAAGGACCTACTTTTCATCTACGATGCATGTCATCATTTGAATAGTGGAAATGTATTGATGAGAAATTCCAAATGGCTCAGAGATTTTTGGACCCGTGTAAATTTAAGAACAGATTGTACCTATCATATTTGGTGGGAGAATATGGCTATGATTAAGGAATTGGAAGAGAACAAGGAAGACCAAGAGAAAATCCAGATAACAAGAGAACATAAGCGGTTTAATGCGTATTTGATGGGTAGAGAAGGTGAGCCCTTATGGGAGCCTGGGGATTTCTTGGTTCATTTCGCAGGTGTCTACAATCCAGGAAAAATGGAATCCTTGATTGAAGAGATTTTGAATGGTAAGGTACCTAGGCTTCTACTTTAATTGCTAACTCTTGGCGACCTCTTGTTTGCTCCACTTGGATTTCTTCTACTCTCTTAAATCCATATTGTCTTATTCTTTCTCTATAAGCTCTATCTGAGATGAGGCGTCTTATCGCATCTTCCCAGGCATCCTTGTCATCGTGGACACACATTATACCCGCACCACCAACGCATTCTACTAGGCCAGCCGCTTCACTGTGTATTACAGGAACACCTGCCGCCATCGCTTCTACAGCTGTCCTACCCCATGTTTCATTTCTCGATGGCATAACTAAGATACCTATCTTCCTAAATACAGTTACAATATCCTTTTGATTTTCAATATATTTTAAGTTAGGCGGAGGGGTTTTATCAATTACTTGGTTACTATATCCACCTTTTACTCCTAGGAACTGGACATCGGGCATCTTATGTGCTAACTCCTTAAAGAGTTCTCCACCCTTGTTTTCATTGCAATTGATTAGGCATACAATATCATTTTGGATTGTCTGAGTTCTTAGAACCTTGAATCGCTCAGTTTCAACATATGGAACCATGCGCATGTTATCATGTAATGTAGGCAATGTATCTTGTGTCATATTGCTATTATAAACAACTGATATCGGGAATGCCATGCGTTGTTGTAGAAGCCATGGATATCTGTCTACTAAATGAATAAACACGTAAACATGTGCTGTTCTATGTTTTACAATTTCTAGATTTTTAGGGTCATCTCCCATCTGGAAAAATACCAAATCGCAATTCACAATCGCCTCCTTACACGTTCTGTCATTTATATCATATTTGTAAATCTTAAATCCGTCATATTCGGCGACTTCCCATTCTTTTACATAGATTGTTATATTATGGCCACGCTTTCTCAAGTATTTTATAGTCTCAAATGCACTTAATTCAGAACCGGCAATTGTTGTTGGAAGAAAACTATCGCTCAAAAGAATAATTGACTTCGAGTTTTTGGCTTTCACTGCTACCTTCTTTTCATCAATCTTAGCAACCGGTGCATGTTGTACATCTATAACTGGTACCTTGTAAAACGGACTAATTATAATACATACCAGAGCTAAGACAGCAAATCCAATGAGTTCCCTGGACATTCTCTAACTTACCTATGTTTTTTTATACGAATATAGTATAATGGCTGCCACGCGTAAAATGAAGGCTTCTGGTTCAAAGGCTCAGGTTTGGCATGGGACAGCTAAGAAGACCCCGGGGGGCTTGACGCGTAAGGATTTGATGAAGACGAAGAAAGGTCGCATTGTCAGCAAGAAGAAGCATGCAATTGGCCTTCGTCGTATCCGCTCCCTTCGCAGACTTGGATTCAAGGCCAAGAAGGGGACGTTCAAGCTTTTTAAGAAATAGGGGCTACGCCCCTAAGACCCCAATAGGGGCTACGCCCCTATGACCCCATCCATCGGCTCCCAATAACCTAACCCCTTTGATGGCTCTTAGCTTTACTGCCCTCTAAAACGGGTCATAGGGCGGAGCCCTACTCGGCCAACCGCTCTGTTACTGTTCGTAGGATCATTCGCACATCAGATAAATGGAGTCGCAGGGCACCATTGATTTCTGGATAAAACCATGACGCAATATATGTCGGCGTAGTGCCGACTTGCTGAGAAGTTCCACCTGTATTTACAGATGAAGCACCAAAACGCGAATCGGTCAAAGAAAGACAGAGACTAGCACCAGATCCTCGGAGTTCTCGATAGATACTGCGAAGATCTAACTCTTTCATACTATTTTGTATACCCTGTGATAATCCAGATATAATTTTAGTAAACTGGGTATCTGTAATTAAGTCTAGCTTCGGTAGAAAAACAGAATGCGGTGTTAAGTTTCCGGGACTAGAATCGGAAATATGTTTTAAGGAAACACATGTTGGTGTATGTTTCCCTAAAGTCATACATTTCTGCCAGAATGCATTGGGCACTTGAAGCTTAGGAGATACAACAATTAATTGGGGACCCTTCAAATGCGGTAAAATAGAAAGGATAAGGCTCCAGTCAGTATTGCTTTCGGGAATAAATGTCATTTCCCAAGGGTATGAGAGATACCATGCCTTAGAATCTTGTTTTGATAAGAGAAGTATAG
>Ga0209358_10001837_pt1 | contig 16567 bp, 17 predicted proteins | sample LauGreFa1BDMLBSN_2_FD_187574 | JGI IMG/M metagenome (GOLD analysis project Ga0209358, IMG submission 187574) | Freshwater lake microbial communities from Lake Michigan, USA - Fa13.BD.MLB.SN (SPAdes) (version 2) | ecosystem: Environmental > Aquatic > Freshwater > Lake | place: Lake Michigan, USA... | reverse complement strand
AGCCAAAATTTCAGGTGACGCGAACGTCAACACGATTCCGCTGTCATCAGTGACGATTTCGCCATTCATACTGATGCCAGTAGTGCAGTGACCAATAACGGCACAAGCAAACTTGACGGTATCCATGCCCGCCTTGGTTTCATCACCAGCGTTTTTGCGCCACGCCTTCAACTGATTCTGCGTGATGTTTGGCGAGACGCGGATGGATACACCATGGCGCTCTGGAACTTCAATGAATACATCTGGTCGCTTAACACTCTTGCTAATGACAGCCTTCAACGCAGACAGCACGTTGTTTGACGGGTCAGAAGCAGCGTCGTCCGACAGGTTGCTAACGAGGTTGTATGAGGTTTCTTCCATGCAGCGAGACTAGCACGATGGCTATTACGAGCAGGTGCAACTTGTGAAAAAATCAGGCAGAAGTTGCTGGAACCGAAACAGTTGAAATGCTGAAGGTAAGAGCAAACGTTGCTGGGGTGCCCGAGGAGGCATCGCCTTCACCTTCGCTCAACCCAACAAGGAGAGCCTTGGAGTAGAAGCGGTCAGCGCCAGGGACATTAAGGTCACAGTCAAATACCTGAACAGTAATATCGTAATAGATACGACCGACAAGTTGACGCAAATCCTGTAGTTTGGCGAGGAATACACCGTCGTACGAGACGTAGCCAGTTACGGTGATGTCACCAATTTCCGCTGGAGCACAGAGTGTTTCGGGGAACAGCGACTTGCCGTGGTAGACCTTTTCCACAGAGGCAGAGATTTCTCCGCCCGATACCTGCGTAAAGTAGTCGGGGAAGAGTTGCCCTGTTCCAGACACGCTGGGGGAAATCTTCGCCACAATCTGGCGTTGTGCTGCGAGTTTACGCATTGAATCAGGCATTGTTCCTCCGTTATACCAGAGCCGTTGTCAGGTTTGACTTGATGATGTTGACTGTAATCTTGTCGCCAATGCTGGAGACACGAATACCGACCTGAGCCTTGACAAGACCACTTTCCAGTTGGCTTGCAGGGTTCAGAGTGTCATCAACCTTGATGGTGTAGCCATAGTCAAGGCGCTTGCCAGTCGGCGAGAAACCTTCGTACAGACCACCAGCGATGCGGACTGGCTCAAGAACCGACTGCAAAGCAGCGGTGATGTCGGCGTAGATTGTCTTACGACCATCAATTGTTGAGAAAACAAGTGGCTCAAGCGCAATATTTGCTTGATTGACCACGTAGTTAATTGTTTCGCGAGCGGTGATAAAGCGCCACTGTGCTTCGCGAGCGGCGCTTGTGCTCGTCGCAGTACCAGCATGTGAACGTGCTCCATAGATTCGCACATCGTTGGAGATGATACGAATTGGGTTAACACGAGCGGCATCAAGTTCGTCGCCATCGTCCTTGCTCAAGGCTGTGGCGACACCAGTGACGAAACGTGCGTTAGAGTCAACACCAGCGTATGCCTTCCATGGACCCGTTGAGTTATGGGTCTTGGAGCGCACGGCAGCGACGTAGGCTTCTGGGGATGCACTGAGTGTAACGCCAGTACCCGAAGGGAAAGTCACCCATGGGAAGAACATGGCAACATTCTCATGTCCAGTGTCGTCTGACGCTCCGTATGATTCAGAGTTTGAAATAGCGTCGCCCTTGCTTGCGCCCTTTGCGAAAGAAAGCAACGCAATACGGTTCTGACTGACAGCATGTGTCCGCAGTGCGTCGTAAAGGTTTGAATCGCTGCCAGTTGCAAAACCTGGTGCAGCGACACACCCACCACCGAGTTCTTCGGTGAATGCAGCAAGAGCGGCAGTAATTCCAGCAACAGCGACTGCTGCAGCCTCACTTCCACCACTTAACGCGTAGGTGCCTGCGCCAAGAGCATTGGTGTCGTCGGTTCCTGCGGCAAGTGCCACCTGAACGTAACGTTTTGCGGCGGTGCTGTTCTCAAACCATTCAATCGCTTCAGCAATTGTGGTTAGGTTGGACTTGCTAGCAATAACGGTGTTTTCTGCACCGTACTGAACTTCAATGCTGAAGACGCCAGAACCAGACGAAACAACTACCTGAACATCATTGCCCCACTCGCCACTTCCAGCAGCAGAGACAGTGATTCCTTCGGTTGATTCGGTTGCATCCTCAACGAGGACAGTCGCAGTACCCCATGTGGTCATTGCTGCGCGCGAGACGTAGCAGTTTGCTCCACCTTCTTCAAAGAAGATGCGCACAGCGTTATAGGTGTGCTTGTCTGCTTCGTAGCCACCAAATTCAGTGACGTATTCGTCAAGATTGGTAACGAGGACAGCGTTATTCTGCTTTCCGCGCTCAGTTTCACCAACAACAAAGAATGTTGAATCTGGTGCAACGCCAGTTACTGCTGGTCCTGTACGTACTGCGGTTGTAATCTGTACACCGGGCATTCGCCATCCTCCGTGCTAATTGAAACCTTGATTTAGATATCCTCAGCGAGTATACCTAAATCATTGCTCGTCTTCAGGAAGTATTGCTTCGGCTGGAGCCTCTTCAATAACTTCAGTATTTGACGCTTCTGGTAATTGTACTTCAACTTCCTGCTCTTGCTCAGGAGTTTCTTCTGTAATTTTCTTGGAACGGCTTGAGCGCGTTTTTGGAGCAGGGGTTTCTTCTACGACTTCTGCTGGCGCACTGGACGGAATGTTCTCTGCCCTTTCTCCAAGGACAACTACGAGTTTCTGATTAATGAGACCTTCAAGAATCTGATTATCGGCAACCCAGAGGCTCTTATTGGGCTTCAGGTATGTTCCGTGCGTGTCGCAAATAATCGGATGCTGCTGTGAGTTCCATACTTTTTTCTCAGGCATCATGTTCCTCGCATGTTGTAAAAATCAGCGTCAATTGCATTTAGCCCTGCAATTGGTTGACGGTAAATAAGTTCGTTTAGATACAAATCATACCCCACGTAAGCACCTGCGAGCACACGGTCACCCTTAATCAGGGTCAAGTCTGAAAACTCTTCGCGTACTGTGCTTTCGTCAAGCATGACGTCTACCGTGGGTTCACTTAGCCCCTTCATGCACGGCGAATCCAACAACGATGAGCGGACAACGGTTGACAACCTGTCACGCATCAAGGTGACCGCTTCCGAACCTTCGGTTTTAGCCCAGATATAAGTGCGCATGGAGTAAGAGACGCGATACAAGGGGTCTCCTGCTCCGTAGTTCAAAAGCCTGTCAAAAGAATTCGTGGAGATGACAACGGTGATAAGCGTCGGCCAGTGGTCTAATGCGATTGGCTCGTATACGAGGTACTTTTCGGGGTCTGGCAGCGTGTAGTCATCCACATTCCACGCATTGCGGTAGCGGGTGAGCCGAGTTGGGATGTCATATTCAAGATAGTCATTGACAACTTTTTTGGCGAAATGTGCGCCAAACATGACGACATCTTGTTCATTAGGCATTATGCACCACCAAAGAATCTGCGAGCGCCACGACCATCAGACCCGACAATATGCTTAGCAGCCTTATCCGCCAGTTCTCGTGCGAACATGGGGGGCTCAAAAACAATCTGCCGTTTTGCCATTCTGGTAGTGCCGTACTGGTGAAATTTAGCATATTCAATCTTGGTTCCGAATGTCGCATTCGTTGGATTTATCTCATTTGGCGCACCATTGAGGCTCGTTAGGTCGCGAAATAGTTTTCCAGTCTGCTGCATTATTGGCATTCCGGGGAACCGAGTCGCCTTCCATGCCGAATAACGCGCTGAAAGTGGTGACCATCCACCTACTGGCAAACCGCTAGTGGTGAAGTTCTCTGCATTTGCTCGCGCCAGATAGCGTTTTGCCCATTGAAAAACAACTGTGAAGTCTTGGCTTCGTACAATCATGCCATCCAGATACTCAATAGCATCATCGGCATCGCAGTCAATCTTGATGCGAATCAAGCGACTCGGCTCCTACGCCACCGTTTTACAGCAAGTAGTTCCTTCTCAAGGAAACCAGTCTCAAGTGGGGCAACGTTGCGCGTCTCCAAATCCTTAATGCCGACAACATCATCATGCATATTCTGCATTTCCCTTGTCGCGGCACGCAAAAGCATTAGTTTGAAGACTTTAATCCCTTCACCAGCGAGACCAGCGGTATAGGAAACGGTGATGACATCATTTGCGAAGCCACGGAAAACATCAATACCGTAACGGCGCACGACATAATCAATTCCATCAGTAAGGGTTGCTGCAGTCGTTGAACCCTGTTGACGCAGTGTTACTTCTTCAACCTCAATAACTGGAGAGTTACGCAAATAGACAGTTTGTGGTGGTTGCATGTAAGAAACCATACTTACCGTATCGGTTGACGCAGATGACTCATTCGTAAAGAACGAGGACATGGGTACGCCTGTATGGTTTGACTCAAGAACGTACGTTTCCTCAAAAACTGTAGGTTCTACAGGTCGGCGAAGATACGACTCAAGTTCACTTTGAAGACCCTCAAGTACAAACTCAGCAGCCTCTTCCTGACGGTTGCTGAATCGGATATCCATGTACTTGGAGAGGTCAGATACGGATACCAGCATGGCTGGTCACCTCCCTATCGTGTTGGCGGACGATTTGCTCGCTCACGCCTTGTGCGACGGTTTGCCTCTACCCGCCGAGCAACGTTGCGGACTCCACGACGAAGCCGTGTTAGAAATCCTGCACGCCGCTCACCGCCAGCAGGTGCCGCTCCTCCAGCACCACGTGGGGCACGAGCGGCGCGCCCTCCAGCAGAGCGTGCAGCCCGACCAGCAGCAGCAGCCCGTGCTCCACCGCGCTCGGCTCGCTGCGCTGCGCGCCTACCAGCCAGAAGTTCACGCTGACGACGACGGTAATACCGAGCGTTGCCGGGAACGTTACGACCATTGACTCGCCGTGGACGACGAATGAAGCGCGCGCGGCGCACAACGTCACCACGGGTGTCAACGTCAGTTAAAAATTCAACATCTTCTGTCAGATTGCTTGTGGGCATCAGCCAGTCCTCCAAATGCGAGACTGACCAACATTACCACAATTAATTTGTCCAATAAATCATCTATCAGCATTAGGTGGGCGTTCAATAACCTGATTATCTAATTCGCCTTTACTCGGTGCCTCTACAGGAACCCACGCTTTTGAGTACTGATGCTGTGGAATTTTCCGTTGCTTAAGGAGCCCCCCAGTAAGCATCAGGTCAAATTCGTCAGCGGACATATTCAGCATGTCGGCGATTTCGTCTGCGCTGTACTTGTCCGATACGACAAGTGTTCTGATTAATTTACTGAACGGCTTTGCAAAGATAGTTCCACGGGCACGGTTGAGGCGCACATGCATAATCATTGCGTCAACGTTGTCAATGTCAACAATAATAACTGGAACTTTCTTTCCATATTTCTTAGCGAAATCAGGACTCTGCGCAGTAACCCACCTATGGAAACCATCAATTATGTGGCTGGTTGATTTCTGTACAATGATTGGCTGAAGCCACCCATAATCATTCATGGACTCCGCGAGAAGCAACATGTCAGGCTTTAGTACATAGTTGACACGCCATGGGGCAGGCTTGATGGAATTTAAGGGCATTTCGGAGTAATTCATTTGTAATCATCCAGACTATCAAGGTCATTTTGGTCTTGTTCCTGCTGTGCAGCAAGTGTTCTTAGCGTGTGTGCGCGCGTCTTCGGTCCGACAGGGTTTGGCGAAGTAACTTGGAACTCATTCAACAGGAGCGTACGAATGAGAGAGTCAAGCGGATAGCCGAATTTGTCTGTCGCCTGCTTCTTCCTAAACTCGCCAGCAAATTTCATTGCCGCTCCCTGCATACCCGGCGTAAGCATGTTGTCGTCAATACATTGACGCACACCCTCCCAACCGTCTTCAACATATTGGGCAATTAGTGCCTCAATGTTGAATTCACTCCACCAGCGGCGTTGTGCGTCAATATGCGGATAGCACTCGTAGAGCCTGTCAAAAAACTCGGGCTCTGTTGCCACAACATCCCCGATGCGACGCGACGCAACAGCATGTAACGGAATTCCAACACGGGTATTGCTTCCAGTAATCGCTGCAAGGTCGTAGTATTCGCAATACTCTCCGCCGTGCTCCTCGGTAATAAACTTGAGCACATCATCTGTCGTCCAGTCGTAAATCACTTTTGCGAACCGAAGTGGCACAGACTTTTTCATCCTGAACGGAATGTTGATGTAATTCTCGTGCAATTTTTGAACGCACGAGCGATAACGAATCATTGATTCGTTTGCACGTACGCCAGTAATGAATGCTGTTCTACCGCGCTTACCTTGCATGGTATAGAAGTCAATTGTCTCAGGAATTGGGCGAGATGGGTCAATCCCAAAATGCTCAGCACGAATAGCAAATGGTGGCATTTCTCGTATAAGCATGTCTCTCTTGGCTCGCTCTGGAGACCAGAGCAGGCAGTATTCACGCCTGCCGAGAACCCATACTTCCTGTCCGACTGGAAGGCAGTACCACTCCATGTCAACCCAGTCATAGTCACGAACTTTCATAATGAAGTCAATAACTAGTGGGCTTACCATTTCCTCATCACGGAAAATAACCTTGACTGGTCCGAGGTTACGTTCCTCGTGAATTTCCTTTGCGAGATAAAGGACTGCAGTTGAGTCCTTGCCCCCAGAGAATTGAACGCAAACGGTGTCAAACGTATCGTAGACGTGACGCATGCGCTCGCGTGCAGCATCTACGCACGAAATATCAAGGAACATTCGCTGCCGTGTCATGAGAACGAAAGAATGTCCTCTTCGGATAGGTTTTCAAATTCCCATCGTCCATCAAGCGCAGCCCACAAGGCACCATCAATCGGTGTCGGCTCAAGGTCATACGAGGTCATCATTGAACGGTGCTTTTCAATGGCGCGACGGAGGAAGTCAACAGCCTTCAAACGCTCGTCAACGGCTTCACCACCAATAGCAATCATTCGCGTTACTTCATCAAGCCTGTTGGTCACATGGAACTTAAAGCGTTCAATCTTTTTGCGACGAGCCTCAAACTCTGCTGTTGCTTCAGCAATAAGTTTTACACCGTCTGAGCCAAGAGCCTTAAACGTCTTGATTTGCTCCTGCTCGTAGGTATAGATACTTCCAAGTTGGTCATTGAGGTTTGTCTCTAGTGTTTTTAGCGCACGCTGCCACCGACTCCAGTTCTCGGGGAGTTGAAGGTATTCCTTCTGTGGTTGCGTTGCGCGGTTCTTTACATCTTCCGCCACTACGCGGGCGAATGTATCGTCATTCATTTTTTTCTCCAGTATGGGCATATTGATTTAAATGAACACCAATCGCACAATCTGGATGGCTTGTACTCAAACTCTCCAGTTGCACATCGGTCTTCAATGTTTGTTCTAACTTCCAACACCGTGTCGTAGACATTTTGAATGTCTTCTGATGTTGGTGATTTATGGAGCCGCTCACCATCCTTGATGTAAAGCAACTCCACAGAATCTATTGGTTTTGACAGTTGTTCTTGGAGAACCACCCCATAGAGCAACAACTGGAAAAACTTGTCGCCAGAGTAACGTGGCTTCGGTGTCTTCCCAGTCTTGTAGTCACCAATTACGATTGCGTCATCAAGCAGGTGCCATCGGTCAATAAATCCTTTGACCCGAACACCATTGACATCATGGTTTATTTCGTGTTCCAGTCCGTCAAATTCACGCTGAGTTGGGTCTTCCATAGAGAATAATTTCTCTACGCACCACCACGAGTTCCAGCGGAAGCGACGAATTGCTTCAGGCGTCTTCGCTACTAGCGATGCTCGTTCTTCATACTCAACCCAAATATTGGCAGCAAGCATTCGGGCTGTCGCCAACGTTCGCGTAGATGCTTCAGCCTTGTACAAATTCTCAAGTATGTCGTGGACAAAGTTACCCATGAGAGACGCCTCAGTTGGGGGCTCTGGTAAACCGTCAATACGTGAGTACTTGTACCTCAACGGACATTGCTGAAACGTTGATATTGAGGATGCCGAAAGATGCGGAGGAGGGACTAACTCACTCACTGACTGAATCGTTCACCGTGATGCCGCCGAATTCAATTCGGACACATTCTGCAATAAGTGCTTGAAGTTCATTATCGGTGAACTCATGTGGCTTGGGCGTGGGGCGACCACTGCTGTACTTGCTCCAAAAGGTTTTTACTTCTCCCTTTTGCTCAGGTGAGAACTTGTCCAAGAATGTCTTGAACTTTGGGTACATATCGCTCACCTGTGGAGCCGATGCTGCCGCCTCTTCCGCCTCATCAAGACTGAGAGCCTCCTCGCTTCGCGCAAGATAGAGACCCACCCCAAACTGCTGTGCCGCCTTCTTTAGTGCGTCAGAAACTGCACCCTTAAACTCGTCGCCCAAGTCAACAATGTCACCCTGCTTGGTGCGCTTAATCTTTTGACCACCATAGCCGTCCTTGGAGATGCTTACGAATCGGTCACCATGCGTGTATGCGGTAATGCGCACGCACGCAACGATGAAGTCTGGGTCATGGGCATCGCGCTCACACTTGATGATTTCACTACTCCACCCGTCAATCCCGAAAACCTTGTTCATGCGTGTGATGACTTCACTGACAGGAATGTACGTGAGTGACGCGCCACCCTTTTTGAGCACCTTTTCAACCTCGGGGGCAAATGGTTCGGAAAGGTCTTTTGACATTTGCGCCGCACGCTGTGCGTGACGCTTCTCTTCCCGCTCACGCTCTTCGCGCCACTCGCTATGCATTGACGCTACTGAGTCTGCCGTTTCCACTTCTTGCACAATCGTGTCCAAGACTGCATCCTGAGTTGCTTTCTTCGCTGTTGCCATGTCTATTACTTTGCCTTTCGTACAATGATGTTTGTTTTGTATTCGCCAACTTCGCAGAACTTATCTGCGTTAATGCCGATTTTTGAGAGTTCCTTGACTCGCCAGTACGAGGGTTGAACAAAATCCAACACCTTTGCGATGAGTTCTTCGGGAGACATCATCACTTCGCCAGTATCCATATCAATTGATTCAGATACGAGACGACGTGCAACTTCTGCAATCAGTTTGGGATGTTCCCACTGTTTCCTGTCAGATGCTGTGCGCACTTCAATGCGGTTCTCGCCGTATGCCATATCTTCAACTTGGGCTTCTTGGAAAAGCCGTGTTGCGCGAGCAGAGTACGTGGAATAGACATCGCCGAATGCACCCTTGAGGGAATGCAGTTCAATGAGTGTTGAACCGACCTCATCAATGGGGGGATTGTCTCCCGTGAACTCATTCAACTTCGCGTCTACTTCAATCAACAGTTTGTTTAGATTCGCCAACAAGGCGTTTAGTTCAGTCACTTTATCCTCTCGGTAAGTCGTAGTTAGGTTTACGTCAGATGACGATAGCAGCACGACGTCGCTGTGGCAAACCCAAACCAGCAAGAAATGTGAATGCCCCAACCACGGAGTCCACTTGGTCGTCGTGGTTACATGCTTCGGGGAAGGATGCCATCTCATCCAAGAAGTCAGTAATCCATGCCCCACGCACTAAGCGAACGTTTCCATTTGCAACGGCAGCAGCGAACGGACGTGCTCGCGTAAGTTTATCCCCCGAGGCACGGAGTCCCACTAGGTCGTACCCAGGAACCACGTATCGTGCATATTGGTCAATTAACGCTTTGCCAGAAGAACCAGGCTCCTGCTCAATCCGAATAGCCACAGTTTTTCCATCTTCAGCAGCAGTTTGTGCGATTAACTGCTCCACTTTGTCCCCTCGTGCCCTCACTTTACGAACATCAAGGACGTAGGCGACACCTTGGTCAAAGAGCATCAGGGTTCCGACTGTCCAGTCGGGGTCAAGATTCCCCGAATGGGGCTCGGTAGCCGCCAAGTCCCAGAAACGTACAGCCCGAGCCGACGAGGTCACGATTGGGACTTCATGCTGGTCAATTATGACGAAATCGTTACGGTCAAACAGGGTTCCGAGGGAGGTTGACCACCAGTCACCTTTTTCCAGTCGGTTTCGTTCAACGGGGTCTAGTGCCTGAAGAGCCATCCTGTAGGAGTCGGCGTCAATGCCAGGGTTGTCCTTCAGGAGCGATGGGACGAAGATTCTCCCAGTTTCCTTGCCTTCTACAATAAATCGCTGACGAACCCAGTTGGGAGCAGGGTTAGAGGCGGCACGCATGCGGAGTGGCACTTGTGAAAGCGGACCGCTGGCGGGTCGGCGCAGACGAGAGAAAAGGTATCGGTAGTCAGATTCACGAATTTCCGTCACTTCGTCCATTCCGATAAACTGAAACTCTGAACCTTTATAGCGTAAATAGTCATTAGTATTATTTAAATAGCCAAATGAAATACGTGCCCCAGATGGGAAGGTTGCAACGTAACTATTTGCGTTCCAGTGGATATCCTCCTCCCCGCCAATCCAGTCCTTGAATCTGTCCATAAGGGCGCCCGGAAGCGAGAGGTCTGCGTACGTGCGACGGAACAGGATTGCGGAATAGTTGGGCACATCCACGTACTGCATCGCAGACATAAGCAATGCTGAAGACTTGCCTCCGCCTGCTGCTCCACCAAACAAAGCCTCAAGTGCGTTGGTGCGCAAGAACACGCGCTGCGTTAGCGACGGCTCCTCTGGGCAATATGGCGAGGGTCGTGGCGTTAAATACTCAAGAACTTTGTTCCAGTCCGTCATTACTCCACCATGATAGGCACTCTCAGTGCTGTATTATTGCAGAGTACTGCGCTAAGGTGACGCCTGCATGAAACTAAAACAATTCCTACGTGCCCGTATGACTAGGGCAAATGCTGCACATTCTCTGATGATTTCTTTTGTAATCTGTACATCAGCAGGTATTGCAATTATAGTACCACCCGTAGGGCTAATTTCCTTAGGGGTCTGTTCTGGTTTGTACGGATTTTTGTTGGGACGTGACTAATGGGTTGGAACTCAAGTAATAAAGACTTATCACCAAGTAGCGAGAAGTCAGTACTGAATGCAGGCGCTCCTGTCGCCTTCAACCCCAGCATGGTCAACAAGCCCTACAAAGACCATTGGGACATTGAGCGCGCTTACCGTGAAGGAACTCAGAAAGTTACTTGGGTGTTCCGTTGCATTGACGCCATTGCAGGAAACCAAGCACGCCTCCCAATCATTCTCCGCAAAGACAACTCCCCCTCTGGCGAAATCGTTAAATCCAAAAACCCTCTCCTTGACATTTTTAATACGAAGTCAAATGAAGGAGAAAACTCATTCATTTTCCGCTACAGGCTTTCGTCTCAACTATTGATGAGTAGCCGTGGCGTGTTCGTTGAGAAGGTGCGTGGACGTAACGGGCAAATCATCGCACTCCACCTGCTTCCACCCCAACACACAGCCCCAATCCCTCATCCGCGCAATTTTATTTCTGGATATGAAGTTGACATGCGCAATGGCACAAAGGTCACCCTCAAGCCAGACGATGTTGTATGGATACGCAGACCTCACCCGCTTGACCCGTACCTCTCCATCACACCGATGGAATCCGCTGGCATTGCTATTGAACTTGAAAACCTCTCCAAGTTGTACAACCGCAACTATCTCCTGAATGATGGTCGCCCCGGCGGACTCCTTGTTGTACGTGGTGAAATGGAAGACGACGACAAGGAAGAACTGCGCAATCGTTTTCGTGGAAACCTAAGCCGCACGGGGGCAACAACCGTTATCTCGTCTGATGATGGTGTTGATTTTGTAGATACATCCGCTTCCCCACGCGACGCCGCATACACACAGATGCGCCAAATCCAAAAAGAAGAAATCCTTGCGGCTTTTGGTGTTCCTGAATCAGTCATCGGAAACGCCGCAGGACGAACATTTTCCAATGCTTCAGAAGAACTTCGCGTCTTCTGGATGGAAACAATGCTTCCCCACCTTGAGCCTCTGGCGAGGGCTTTTGATGAACTAGATGAAAAGTACTACGTAGATTTTGATACGAGCAGCGTACCCATCTTGATTATCGCCAAGCAAGAGCGCGAGCGTTACCTTATGGATGAGTTCCAGCAGGGTCTCATCAGCATCAACGAATATCGCGATGGGACTGGCAAGAAAAAGGTTGATTCAGAGTTGGCAGACAGCCTGCTCTCCAACCCGAACCTCACCCCTGTTGCCAACACAGAAAAACCATTCAAGACTGAAGAACAGCAACCAGTTGACATGGTTGGCGTGCCGCAGGATGCGACTGGGCAAATGCAAATGCCACAGCAAGGCTTGCCGCAGCAATCGCCCCCAGCACCTGAGGGCGTTCCAGCCCCTGAGGCAGCACCAGTTAGCCCTGAAACAACAGCAGCGCCATTACCAGAAGGTCAGATGTCTGCAGAAGTCGGCGGGTTCCATGTTAAGTCGGCGGACATTAGTTATACCTACGACGACTATGACACTAAAGCGGAGCAAGATGCCGATAGGTGGACAGAGATTCTGGATAGAGCACTTGAACGAATGTTTGAACGCCAGCAGCGAGTAGTCCTTGAAAAGGCAACAGGCTCAAAGGCTCGCAAAGCAATATCTTCCAAGAAACTTGAGACCGAAATAGTCTTTGATGAAGAGACTTGGAACAAGCAACTTGAAGATGACATGCGTCCTGTCCTGAAAGCAATCGCAATGGAAAGCGTCGCCTCATCTGCACAGCAGGCAAATATGCCAGCCGATGTTGAGGAAGCCGACATTGAGAAGACTGTTGATGAACAAATTGAGCGCATGAAGAAGTCAAATAGCACGACAAAAGAAGAGATTGCTGCTGCAATTCTGATTGCCATGGCTCTCGGCGACGACGAGGACAGAATTGGTCTTCTACGTGCTGCTTTGACGGCAATCTTCGTGAATCTACTTGGCAAGCGCAAGCGCGTAATTGCTGAACTTGAGGCACAGACTTCACAAAATGCGGGTGTTTATTTCACTGGTAAGCGCTTAGGTGCAACAGATAAGACTTGGGTGACCCGAAAGGACAGTGCGGTACGCGCTGAACACAAGTTGCTCCACGGCAAAACAGTCCCATTGGGTGATGGGTTCATGGTAAACGATACGGTTCTTCGTTTCCCCGGCGACCCGCTCGCTCCACCGAGTTTGACAATCAACTGTCGCTGCAGACTGAGGTTCAATTAAATGATTGAAAAGTTGACAGACGAAACATTTTCCTCCGCAATCAAGTCGGGCGATGTAGTTGTTGATTTCTGGGCTCCATGGTGTGGACCTTGCAAAATGATGGAGCCAGTATTGGTGGATTTGTCGGAAAAGATGACAAACGTCAAGTTTTGCAAAGTAAATATTGACGATTACCCAAAACTACTGTCGTCAAACAACATTATGAGCATCCCTACACTCCTTGTGTTTAAAGACGGGAAACAGGTTGGCTCAATTGTTGGCGCTCTATCTTCAGCAAGCCTCACACAGAAGATAAATAAGTTTACTGAAAGTAGTTGAGCACTTTACGTAAAGGCGCGTAATCTAGTGCAATAGTTGCGTCGTCTGCGTTGTTATTTCGTTTATTGTTGTATCTATCGCGATACATCGGAGCAAGTAAATGTCACAAACACAGCAAACCACTGCTACTGAATTCAAAGCCATTGATAACGGACAAATCAATGTAGATGAGGCTCAGGGTATTGTTGAGTGCTTCGTTGCTGGCATCGGAAACAAAGACTCCGTCGGCGACATTTGTGCACCTGGCTGCTTTACTGAAAGCCTAAAGCGACGCAAGCCTCGCGTTGTATGGGGTCACAACTGGAACGAGCCAATCGGCAAAGTTCTAGATATTTACGAAGTGAACCCCAACGACCCACGCCTGCCAATGAAAATGAAGCGTGCAGGCATCGGCGGTCTTTATGCTCGCGTTCAGTTTAACCTGAAGTCGGAACGAGGCAAGCAGGCATTCCTTGACGTCTCGTTCTTCGGTACAGAGCAAGAATGGTCAATCGGTTACAAAACACTTGACGCAGACTACGACTCACAACGGCAGGCAAACGTTCTCAAAGAAGTTGAACTCTACGAAGTAAGCCCTGTACTCCACGGCGCAAACCAACTTACAGGAACAATTTCAATCAAGGCTGACGAGCCGCTGCGCGACCCCAAGGGTGGTTTAACCGCTGCAGGACGACGTCACTTTAATGAAACTGAAGGCTCAAACCTCAAGCCCGGAGTTAAAGGTCCAGCCGATACGCCAGAAAAGATGCGTCGCAAGGGGTCTTTCCTAACTCGCTTCTTCACTAATCCGAGCGGACCCATGAAGGACGAAAAGGGTGAGCCAACCCGCCTCGCTCTATCTGCTGCCGCATGGGGCGAACCAGTACCACAAAATATGGAAGATGCTGCGACCCTTGCAGCAAAGGGTCGTCGCCTGCTTGACCGCTACAAGAACAGCCAAGATGAAAAGGGTTATGACGTGTCTCCTAACATTTATGACGCCGAAGACTCAGACTCCGATTATTCAGGTCCACGTGGGGAGGACGGCGGAGTGCCAGCAGCAAACCCTGCAATGGGCAGAATGGCGAATATTGCCAAAGCGCTAGCGATGCGTTTTGGTGGCGCTGTGCGTCTGCGTTCAGCCGACAAAAATATGGTCATTTTTGACCACCGCAAAGAAGGCGAAGAGCCTAAGACCATGCGTGTTTCGTACCATTTTGATGGCGACGAATTTATGTTTGGAGAAGCCGTACAGGTCAAGCCACAGATGGTTTACCTCCCTCAAAACGGTGCCGACAGAATCGGTCACCAAGAGGGCGAAAACCCGTTTGAGGAAAACTACGAGATGGACAAAAATCCAATGGTTCCATCAGGCGTCAAGCCCAAGTTTGAATCATGCAAGTGTGGGTGCATGGACGGCAAGCAGTCAGAAGACATGCTTGACATGGAAACCGAAGAAGAAATAAAGGCACCAGTACCTCCCGACGCCATCCCTCAGGAGCGATTCACTGGCGACGTTATGCGTGGCTACGGTCCACGTCGTGGGAACCTAGAGGCACTTTTGCGCTATTGGCGCCCAATCATGCGTCGCGAAGGCGGGTTCCGCCGATGCCGCGTAATTTTGGCAGACCATCCAGAGTTGTACCCGCTCAATAATATTTGTGCTTGGCTTCACCATGAGACAACTGGTCTCTGGCCGAACGAGGGATGCCATCACCCCGGTATGAAGAACTGCCGTCGCAAACTCCGTGGGGTTGTCAATGGCTCTATCTGGAACGACAGCGAGTGGAACGACCGCCTTGGCAAATTGAGAGACGGCAAGTCCATGGATGACATGGACGACATGGACGACCTCAAGATGATGCCCGCTCATCTTATTGAGGAAAAGGCAATGATTTACCTCAAGGAATTCCTTGACAACCAACAGGAATTCGTTAAGTTCATCGGCGAAGAATCAAACTGGGAACATTTTGGCGAGTCGGACGATGAAAAGGGTGGGCGCATGTTTGTTGTCCACGTCCGTCGTGACGATGATGACCATGGGGATTGTGGGTGCGGCTGCGGAGGAGCAGGAGCATGTGGAACCACAAAACCGATGATGGGCATGATGCAAGCAATGTCAGAGTTAGAGAAAACCCTTGAAGAAGACTTTGACATCAAGGCTGGGCGTGTCCTGAATAATCGCAACCTCAAAAAGTTGCAAGATGCCCTAACAATGCTCCAAGAAGTCATCCAGTCTGCTGGTAAGGGTGACGTAGAGGTCAAATACGACGTAGTCACCATTCCTGTAGCAGTTGACGAACTCTTTGCGGTCAAGTCACTTCTTGACCCAGTGATTGAGTATCACAATATCGTTACGCATGTTGACGAAGATGGAATTCATATGACTGGCTTGACAGCGACTGCGGAAGAAGCGATTAATGCCGCAGTTAATGTATACAAGTCTCCAAACAGGTAATATGGAGCAGAAGAATGAGTTATACTTCACAAAACGGATTACCTAAGAATTCAACAAAATACAGTTGCATGGTTTCGGGCGACAAGCGCATGGCACCGTGTTCTGGATGTACAAAACCAAGTGGCTGCTTAACCTCAACCATGCAATACAAGGAGAAAGACGAAATGGCAGATAAGCCAATTGTTCAACTGCTCGCTGATGGCACTATTAAGTGTGCCAAGGGGCTTGATATTGCCGAGTGCGGTTACAAGCCTGGTCAGAAGGTTTGCGGAAAGTGCGGCGCAGCCGCTGAAACCGTAGGCGCAAAGTCGGAAGAGTGGGTAACCGCTGATACCAAGGGTGGGATGTCCCCCATGGAGTCAATGGCATCCGATGTCGCCGATGAGATGGATGACGACCCAATGGCGAAGCGCAAGAAGGCTCGCAAGAAGCGCATGGACACCATGGGCATGAAGTCAGAAGAGTGGGACGACGATTCATTCGTATGCGCATTTGAGCGGAAGATGCTTGCTGGCACATCGCAGGTTTGCGCACAATGCCCAGGCGGTTGCGCTCCAGAGTCGGACATGCCAACCCTTCTTGAAGTTGAAGGCATTGCCGAAGACATGTTCTCTGGCAAGGTTCTTGACTCGGCATATGCCGACGAAACCGACATCTTCATCGTTGACGTACAGCGCAAGGATGGCAAGCCAGTAGAAATTTTCTTTGATGGAACTTCTGGTGAAGTCATGGGCTGGCAC
>Ga0209358_10001836_pt1 | contig 16579 bp, 14 predicted proteins | sample LauGreFa1BDMLBSN_2_FD_187574 | JGI IMG/M metagenome (GOLD analysis project Ga0209358, IMG submission 187574) | Freshwater lake microbial communities from Lake Michigan, USA - Fa13.BD.MLB.SN (SPAdes) (version 2) | ecosystem: Environmental > Aquatic > Freshwater > Lake | place: Lake Michigan, USA... | reverse complement strand
GAATTTTAGTTTTTAAATGCCGACAAACAAAAGAAAAATAATTAACGATCCTATATATGGTTTTGTTACAATACCGAGCGAATTAATTTACGACTTAATTAATCATCCAACTTTTCAAAGGTTAAGAAGAATAAAGCAATTAGGATTAACCAATTTAGTCTATCCTGGGGCACTTCACACTCGATTTCATCATGCCATAGGAGCAATGCATTTAATGCAAGAAGCCGTTTTTAGTCTAAGACAAAAAGATGTTATCATTTCTGATGAGGAACAAGAAGCTGTTTTAATTGCAATTTTACTTCATGATATTGGCCATGGCCCTTTTTCTCATACCCTCGAACACACCCTGGTAAAAGGAATAAGCCATGAAACTATTAGCAGCTTACTCATGGATAAATTAAACAAAGAATTTAATGGAAAATTAAATTTGGCTTTAAAAATTTTTAATGGGAAATATAAAAGACGGTTTTTACATCAATTAGTAAGTTCGCAATTAGATATGGATCGTTTAGATTATTTAAAACGTGATAGTTTTTTTACTGGAGTAAGCGAAGGGGTAATAAGCAGCGACAGAATAATTAAAATGCTAAATGTTGTAAAAAATGAATTAGTGGTTGAATATAAAGCTATTTATAGTATCGAAAAATTTTTGATTGCCAGAAGACTAATGTATTGGCAAGTATACCTTCATAAAACAGTATTAAGTGCCGAAACCTTACTTATAAAAATTTTAAAACGAGCTAAAGAATTTTCTTCTCAAGGAATGGAATTATTTGCTAGCCCTGCTCTAAAGTTATTTTTACATAATGATTTTACAAAAAAAGATTTTGAAAAAAATACTAATTTACTAACTCAGTTTTCAAAATTAGATGATAATGATGTTATGGCATCTATTAAGGTTTGGAGCGAACATGACGATTTAATTTTAAGTAAATTATGTTTAAATTTATTAGATAGAAAACTATTTAAAATTGAAATTCAAAATACAGTTATTTCAAAAAAATATAAAAACAAACTGATTGAAACTGTTTGCAAAAAATATAAAATCAATGCATCAGAAGCTGACTACTTTGTAATTACTGGAAAAGTAAATAACAGCGCTTATAATGCTAATCAATTTAATATTAATATTTTAATGAATAATGGTAATTTAATTGATGTTGCTGCTGCTAGCGATTTATTAAATATTCAAAGTTTAAGCAAAACAGTAACTAAACATTTTATTTGTTATCCTAAAGATTTATAATAAAATCTTATTTTAATCAATTAATTTTTTAAATTGCAAAACTAAAAAAAACAACACTTAACTTCTGTTTTCAATAAAAAAAAAACAAATATGAAAAACTATCTTAAAATTGCTTTAATAACAGTTGTATTAGCATCTTGTCAATCTAATGAAAACGAGCTTGCTTCATTAAAAATGAATTCAAAAAACGATAGTCTTAAAGATTCAAATGGAGTTGATAATTTTAAATACATTGCCGAACAATTTGCCGATTTAAGAGTGTTGCGATATAACGTAAAAGATTTTGATAAATTAGATTTAAAAATAAAAACATTACTTTATTATTTAAGCGAAGCCGCCCTTTGTGGAAGAGATATTAACTTTGACCAAAATTATAAATACAATTTAGTAATTCGCAAAACCCTAGAAGCAATCTTAAGCTCCGATAGTCAAGATAAAGAAACTGAAGATTTTAAAAAATTAGAAATATATGCTAAGCGGTTTTGGTTTAGCAATGGTATACATCATCACTATAATAACGATAAGTTTGTGCCAGAATGTTCACAAGATTTTTTTACTAATGTATTAGATCAACTTAATGAAAAAGAACTTCCTTTGTTAAGCAATCAAACTAAATCAGATTTTATAAAATTTATAACTCCTTTAATTTTTGATTTAAAAATCGCTTCAAAAAAAGTAAGTTTAGATTCCAAAACAGATTTAGTAAAATCTTCTTCTGTTAATTTTTACGAAGGTGTTAACCAAAAAGAAGTAATGGATTTTTATTCTGCTCAAGTAAATAAAAATAGCGACAAAAATCCCATGTATGGTCTAAATTCTAAGTTGATAAAAGAAAATGGAAAGTTGGTTGAAAAAATTTGGATGATTGGCGGCATGTATTCGCCAGCTATTGAAAAGATTGTATATTGGTTAAAAAAAGCATCTTCTGTAGCAGAAAATAATAATCAAAAAGCATCCTTAGATGCATTAATTACTTTTTATAAAAGTGGCAAATTAGAAGATTTTGATTTATATAATATTGCTTGGGTAAAAGATACCGAAAGTGCAGTGGACGTTGTAAATGGATTTATTGAAGTTTATGAAGATCCACTTGGCAAAAAAGGATCGTTCGAATCTGTAGTTTCTATAAAAGATTTTGAAGCGAGTAAACGTATTGCTATGATTGGAGCAAACGCTCAATGGTTTGAAGATAACTCATCTCTTTTACCTCAACATAAAAAGAAAAATGTAAAAGGTATTTCAGCAAAAGTAATAAATGCCGTAATAGAAAGTGGTGATGCAGCTCCAAGTACTCCTATTGGAATAAATTTACCAAATAATGAATGGATCAGAGAAACTCACGGAAGTAAATCGGTAAATATCGGCAATATCGTCGAAGCATACGACCAAGCAGCTGGCGGAAGCGTTGTAAATGAATTTTATTATAACAACGAAATCAAAAATAGAGTAATAAAATATGCTTCTTTAGCAGACAAATTACATACTGATATGCACGAGGTTATTGGTCATGCGAGCGGAGTTATAGAAAAAGGTATTGGTCAACCTCACGAAACATTAAAGAATTATGCAAGTTCCTTAGAAGAAGGAAGGGCCGATTTAGTTGCCTTATATTATTTAATGGATCCTAAATTGATTGAATTAGGCGTTATGGCTTCTTTAGATTGTGGCAAAGCTGCTTACGACGAATATATAACCAAAGGCCTAATTGTTCAGCTGGCCAGAATTAAGCCAGGTAAAGAGATTGAAGAGGCTCACATGCGTAATCGTAAAATGGTTGCCGCCTGGGTATTTGAAAAAGGTAACAAAGAAAAGGTGATTGAGAAAAAAATAGAAAATAATAAAACTTATTTTGTAATAAATGATTACAATAAACTAAAAATATTATTTGGTGATTTATTGCGTGAAATTCAACGTATTAAATCTCAAGGAGACTACAAAGCTGGTAAGGATTTAATTGAAAATTACGGAGTAAAAGTTGATCCAATTTTACATAAAGAAATTTTGGCTCGTTACTCCTCTCTAAATATTGCGCCTTATGCCGGATTTATTCAACCTAAATTATTACCTGTAATGGAAGGAGATAAAATTATTGATATAAAAATTGAGTATCCTAACAATTTTACCCAACAAATGCTAGATTACGGAAAAAACTACTCATTCTTGCCTATCTATAACTAAAATTTAATTTATTTAAATTACTTTGATTTAATTTTTTTCGATTTTTTTAAGGCTGGTACCCATTCCTCTTTAAAATCCGGTAAATTAATAAGGTGCTCATCTTCATCGTATACCATAATTTTGATGAAAAACATATTTGCTGCTTTATCTAATTTATACAAATAATTAAGCATTTCTTGACTTAAATTATTTCCAAAACCAAAAAAAATTTTTGTTTCATTTGGCATTTTTATATCTAATTGGTAGGAAGCTATTTTATTTTCACGAGGATTCCCAAAGCGATCTATAACCATTAACCGGAATTCTGAATTATCAAAAACCACCTTTTTTAAGTTTAACTCTTTTTTTACTCGAATAACTTGTGGCTCTTGAGCTAAACTAATTTTATTATAAAAAAAAATTAAAAAAAAAACAATTAGAGTTAATCTAAATCCCATACCTCAGTATAATACTAATGTTAGTTAGTTTCCTTAAACCAACTTTGTTTACTAACCATTAATGCCTCTTGAACTGTAATTCTTTTCCCAACATTATATGCAGCAATAAAAGCATCTTTTACACCATGCTTACTTTTTATAATATCTCTATGTTTACGAGCTTCTTTATATAGGTTATGATTGCCTACCATAAACTTTGAAAATCCATCATGAAGTTCATCAACAATTTTATCGGTTATACGATATTTTTTGATTAAAACAGTAGCAACTAATTTTGTATTTTTAAAAGCACCAATTTGTACTACAAAATTCGGATCAGCATTAACAATCTGAGGCGTTTCTTTTACTATTTCTGCTTTTGCTGGAATTGTTTTTACTTCAATAGCTTCTTTTTTAACCAAATTAGGCGTTTCTGTTACTAAAGTTGATGTTTTTTCAACAGTTAAATTTGATTTTGAGTCTTCGATTATTTTTTTTGAAATAAGTTGATTAGCCTCATTTTCTTGAACAATAGATTTTGCTGCCTCTGTTTTTTGAACTGCTTGAAGAGTAATTTCATCTTTTAATTTACCAATAACTAAAGAATCTGGCTTAACAATATATTTTTTACTTTGATTTTTTTCCAAATAAGAATACTCTCCCTTTAAAATATTTGAATTTTTATTATTAAGATCTATGTGATAAGAAACTTCTAACTCAGATTTTGTTGGAACATCTACCCAAACAAATTTTATTTTACCATCAGATACAGAAAAAGAACTCCCATCTGTTTTGATTGCTTTTGCATTTATAATCAGATCAGTTTCATCACTGTATTTTGCAAAACCTTTTGTGTCTCCTTTTTTTATTTTAATTGTTATCGTTTTTTCATTCGCATTAGGACCATCCGAAATTAAACGAACAACATCAATACTCGTATTTGGTTCTGCTTTAGTCAGAGTGTCTTTAATTACAGATACTTTATTATTTATTATATTATTCTGAATAGATGCTTCTAAAGGCAACATGTTAAATACTTTTTTTTCGTTTTTCTCAATAAAAGAATAATTTGAATTAAAAGTTTTTATTCCAATTCCAAGCTCAGAAGCCATTAAAGTTAATTTAATTAAAAGCTCTTCATCCTTTGGTACTTCAGACCATATCCATTGAGCAACTCCATTTTGGATAGAATATATGGAATTCATTTCATCTTTTTTTATTATACTAATACCATCAGGTAACTCTAATTGAAATTTTGCAAAGCCTGATTGAATGCCTTTACTAATTCTAAATTCTACAGCCACTTCTTGTCCAACAATAAAATTAGAAGGAATATTATTTTTTATCGTTACAGAATTATCAGTTTGAAATAAACCAAAAATAAAAAGTGTAAGAGAATTAATTAGGATGAAAAAATATTTTATCATGAACACTAAATTAGCTTATCAATCAACTGATTTAAAGGGCTAATCTTTGTTTTAGTAACATGCTAATGTTAACACTCATGGAGTTTTAATGCCATAAAGCTAAAAATCAAAAGATTAAATGCGATAAATTAATGTTTAACTATAAACAAGAAGTTCTTCCACCATCAACCGGAAGATTGATGCCATTGATGTAAGAGGAAGCCGGTGAAGCTAAAAAAGCAACAGCATTTGCTATTTCATTAGCTTCAGCAAAACGAGCCAATGGAATTTCATGTAACATTTCTTGTTTAATTACATCAAGGCTAACCTGAGTTTTAATTGCTTTATTTTCGATAATTGTAGCTAATCTTTGAGTAACGGTAGCACCAGGCAACACATTATTAACTGTTATACCAAATTTCCCTAATTCATTCGCCATTGTTTTAGCCCAATTAGCAACGGCAGCTCTTATCGTATTACTTACGCCTAAATTAGGCAAGGCTTGTTTAACCGATGTTGAAATTACATTAATTATTCTACCATATCCACTCAATTTCATTCCTTCAATACAAGTCTGCGCTAAAATATGATTACAAATTAAATGATTATTAAAAGCCAATAAAAATTCTTCGGGTTTAGCATTTAATATAGGGCCAGATGGAGGTCCTCCGGTATTATTAATAAGAATATTTACAGGTCCACTTCGCTGAATAAAATGCTCAACCAATTCTTTTAATTTATTGGTATCAGAAAAATCTACACATATATAAGAGTGTAACTGAGATCCATTATTATACAACTCGTTTTTAGTTTGTTTTAAACTTTGTTCATTTCTCGCTAATAAGGTTACGTGGGCGCCTAGTATTGCTAACTCCATTGCAATTGCTTTACCAATCCCTTGAGAACTTCCGCATACCATTGCGCGTTTGTTTTTTAAATCTATATTCATTTTATTTTTTCTAAATGTTTATTTAAAATTTCTAAAACTAAATCACTTTCAAATCCTTTCGAAATAAGATATTGTAATACAATATATTTATTTTTTTGAGAATTATTAGTTTTAAGTAATTTCAATTTCTTTTCAATTACTTTATTTATAATTAATTCATATTCGTTTTTATCTAGACTATTTAATGCATGAGTTATGCAGTAATCAGTAATTCTATGTTTTTTTAATTCATTTTTTATTTTATTTCTTCCCCAATGTTTTATATTAAATTTTCCACTTGCTAATGCTAAAGAAAAACGCTGTTCATTTAAAAAATTCTCCTCAATCAATTTTGAAATAATATTTTCTACATCTTCCGAAAACAAACCATACTCAAATAGCTTTTGTCTTGTTTCATGCTGAGATCTTTCTTGATATGCACACCAATTCTTAATTTTATATAGTGCCTTATCCGGCGAAAGATTTATTTTAGTTACTTTGTAGTCCACAAAAAAAATATAAACAAAGAAACCGTTTAATTTCAAACTATGACAAGTCTGCCTAAAGAACTTTTAAACAGCCTAATCTTATTAGATCATTTTGATGAAAACGCATTTGTAGATTCGCATAACCAAGAAAATAAAATAACATCACTTAGACTTAATCCTTTTAAAAAAGTAGAATTAGACTTTAAATTAAATCAATCTGTATCTTGGAATATAAATGGATTCTACATAGAAAATCGCCCTTCGTTTACTCACGACCCTCTTTTTCATGCCGGATGTTACTATGTTCAAGAGGCAGGAAGTATGTTTTTAGAATTAGCCTTAATACAAACCCTAAATTTTTCAGAAAAGTTAAAAATTTTAGACTTATGTGCCTCTCCTGGTGGAAAAAGCACTCTTATTAATTCACTCTTAAATAACGAAAGTTTGATAGTAGCCAATGAATTAATAAAATCAAGAGCAAAAGTATTAGCTGAAAATCTAAGTAAATGGGGTACCTGCAATAGCATAGTAACCAATAACGATCCGCATAAATTTTCAGAAATACCTGCATTTTTTGATGCCATAGTAATTGACGCGCCATGCAGTGGTAGTGGCTTATTTCGAAAAAAACCAGAAGCTATTCAGGAATGGAGTCCAAACAATGTTAATGCTTGTTTTATTCGACAACAGCAAATTATTTTAGACGTTTTACCCAGCCTTGTCGAAAATGGAATACTTTTTTATAGTACCTGCTCTTATTCTGTTAAAGAAAATGAAGATATTGTAGCGTGGATGATTAAAGATCATCAAATGGAGTATGTTCAAATATCAATTCAAAAAGAATGGGGCATTATAGATACTGGTTTAGGTTATAGATTTTATCCACATCTCACTAAAAGCGAAGGCTTTTTTTGTGCGGTTTTAAGAAAAAAAACAGAAAAACGTTCATCCTCTCATTTTAAAAGGAAAAACAACGTCGAGGCCTCAAAACAAAATATTCAATTATTAGGGCCATATTTAAATCAATTAAATAATCAATTAATCCTTAAAATTAATAATCAATATCATCTCACCAATTCTTTAGTTGCTTCTTTTTTATCTGATTTTGAAAAACAGTTCTATTTTAAAAAAGCCGGCACTGTTATAGGCGAAATAAAAGGAAATGACCTAGTTCCAAATCAAGAATTAGCATGGTCTATTAATGCTAACCATTCAATTAATTCAATAGAGTTAGATTATCTAAACAGTTTAAAGTTTTTAAGAAAAGAGAATTTTGAAACTCAGAATGATAAAAAAGGATTGACTTTAATAAGATATAAAAGCTACGGCATCGGCTGGGTAAAAATACTACAAAACCGAACAAATAACTATCTTCCAAACGAGTTAAAAATATTGAAATAATTAAAAAATTGCAATTTTTATATTTTGTGAAAAATAATGACTATTTAATTTGCTGACATAAAAAGTTTGTGTACATTTGCACTCCCTTTTTAAAAAGGGTTGTTCTTTCATATGTTAAAAGTGCCGAAGTAGCTCAGCTGGTAGAGCCACTGATTTGTAATCAGTAGGTCGGGGGTTCGAGTCCCTTCTTCGGCTCCAGTATTGAAACCGGGGATATACCAGAGTGGCCAAATGGGACAGACTGTAAATCTGTTGTTTCGACTTCGGAGGTTCGAATCCTCCTGTCCCCACTGATAACATTGTTTTTTGAAATTTAAACACCAAGCGAAAGTAGCTCAATTGGTAGAGCTCCAGCCTTCCAAGCTGGAGGTTGCGGGTTCGAGACCCGTCTTTCGCTCTTAGGATTTTGAATAGTGCAGTTGATAACATACGCCTAACAAATGAAGGCGACAAAAAAATAAAGAAACTTGGCTAACGGTTTTTTATTTTTTTGAAAGTCCCAAAAAGAGGGACTTTTGGTGTGTGAAGTTGTTTGTTCTTTAATAGACTGGATTATACTTTTGAGACTTTAAGCAAGCTGTTGTAGCTCAGTGGTAGAGCACCTCCTTGGTAAGGAGGAGGTCGGCAGTTCAATCCTGCTCAACAGCTCAAAATTATTATTATAAAAAAATAAATTAAAAAAAAATACAAACAATAAAGTAAAAATAAACAAATATGGCAAAAGAAAAATTCGACCGTTCTAAACCCCACGTAAACATTGGAACAATTGGTCACGTAGATCACGGGAAAACTACATTAACTGCAGCTATTACTACGGTTTTAGCTTCTAAAGGTTTATGCGAAATTCGTGATTTCTCATCAATCGATAACGCTCCTGAAGAAAAAGAGCGTGGAATTACAATTAACACTTCTCACGTTGAATACGCGACGGCAAACCGTCACTATGCTCACGTAGATTGTCCTGGTCACGCCGATTATGTAAAAAACATGGTTACTGGTGCGGCGCAAATGGATGGTGCAATTTTAGTTGTTGCGGCAACTGATGGTCCTATGCCACAAACTCGCGAACATATTCTTTTAGCTCGCCAGGTTGGTGTACCTAAAATTGTTGTGTTTATGAATAAAGTGGATATGGTTGAAGATCCTGAATTGTTAGAATTAGTTGAAATGGAAATTCGTGAACTATTAACTTTTTATAAGTTTGATGGCGACACAACTCCTATCATTCAAGGTTCTGCTTTAGGTGGATTAAATAACGATCCAAAATGGGTTGATAAAATTATGGATTTAATGGAAGCTGTTGATACATACATTCCTATTCCTCCCCGTGAAAAAGATAAGCCATTTTTGATGCCTGTTGAAGATGTTTTCACAATCACTGGTCGTGGAACTGTTGCTACAGGTCGTATCGAAACTGGAACTATTAATACTGCTGATGCTGTAGAAATTATTGGTATGGGCGCTGAAAAATTAAACTCTACTGTAACTGGTGTTGAAATGTTTCGTAAAATTTTAGATTACGGAGAAGCTGGAGACAATGTAGGTTTATTATTACGTGGTGTTGAGAAAAAAGATATAAAACGTGGTATGGTTATTATTAAACCAGGTACCGTAAAACCTCACGCTAAATTTAAAGCAGAGGTTTATATCTTGAAAAAAGAAGAAGGTGGACGTCATACTCCATTTCAAAATAAATACCGTCCTCAATTTTATTTCCGTACAACTGACGTTACAGGAGAAATAGAGTTAGAAACAGGACGCGAAATGGTTTTACCAGGAGATAACGTTTCAATTATTGTTAATTTAATAAACCCAATTGCTATGGATAAAGGTCTTCGTTTTGCTATTCGTGAAGGCGGACGTACTGTAGGAGCTGGACAAGTAACAGAAATTTTAGACTAAATACTATTGTCATTATTAATGACGAGATGGCTCCCATAATCGGGATGCCATTTTGCCATTTATAGTAGGGACATAATTTAAACTATACGGGCGTAGTTCAATGGTAGAATGTCGGTCTCCAAAACCGCTGATGGGAGTTCGAATCTCTCCGCCCGTGCAGAAAAAAAAATTAGATTTAATATCAAAATAAATCTATTATTATTAAATTTTAAAATATAATGAAATGAGCAAAATAGGAACTTATCTTTCTGAAACTAAAAACGAATTACTAAATAAAGTAAGCTGGCCAACTTGGCCTGAACTCCAAAGTAGCGCTATTGTTGTTATGGTTTCTTCTGTTATTATCGCCTTAATTGTTTTTGGAATGGATTTTGTTTTTGAAGTATTGATGAAACAAGCATACGACATTATTAAATAATTTAATAAGTTTAAATAAAAATAAAATGGCTGACTTAATAAAAACTGAAAACTCTTCTAAAAAATGGTACGTTGTTCGTGCTATTAGCGGACAAGAGAAAAAAGTTAAACAATATATTGAAGTTGAAATTACCCGTTTAAAATTAAACGACCATGTTTCGCAAGTGTTAATTCCTACCGAAAAAGTTATACAAATTCGTAATGGAAAAAAAATAACTAAAGAACGAAATTTTTATCCGGGTTATGTTTTAATTGAAGCAAATCTTACTGGAGAAGTACCTCACGTTATCAAAAATATTACCGGTGTTATTGGATTTTTAGGTGAAAAAAAAGGTGGTGTTGCAGTCCCAATGAGAATGTCCGAAGTAAACCGAATCTTAGGTAAAGTAGATGAGTTGGTTGAAAGTGAAGGAACGATGACTACGAATTATACAGTTGGTGAATCTGTAAAAGTAATAAATGGTCCATTTAATGGCTTTAATGGCGTTATAGAAGAAGTAATGGACGATAAAAAGAAAATTAAAGTTACTGTTAAAATATTTGGACGTAAAACTCCGGTAGAATTAAATTTTGGTGAAGTTGAATTAGAATAATAATATAAACATTGATAGTTACCTGTTTTAAGTTAAAATGAGACGCTTTGCTGCTTCCAACTCAAAGTAAACATAAATTTCTCAAAACAGAATTAACATCATAAATAAAATAAAAAAATAAAAAAAATGGCAAAAGAGTTATCAGCAATAGTAAAATTGCAAATTAAAGGTGGAGCTGCTAACCCATCACCCCCTATTGGACCTGCATTAGGCGCCAAAGGTGTAAACATCATGGAATTCTGTAAACAATTCAATGCCAGAACCCAAGAAAATGCAGGTAAAGTTTTACCTGTAATTATTAATGTTTATACCGATAAGTCTTTTGATTTTGTTATCAAACGACCGCCAGTTGCAATACAAATATTGGAAATTGCTAAGATTAAAAACGGATCCCCTTCAAGCAATCGTAAAAAAGTTGGCTCATTAAATTGGGATCAAGTTAGAGCAATTGCTGAAGATAAAATTGTAGACATGAATTGTTTTACAATTGAGTCGGCCATGAATATGGTTGTAGGAACTGCTCGAAGCATGGGAGTTACAGTAACAGGTGAAAAACCTCACTAATTAAAAAAATTATTAACCAAAAAAAAACAAGCTTAAGAAATGGCAACGTTGACTAAAAAAAGAAAGGCTATTCTCGTCAAATACGACGCTAACAAGTCTTACTCCGTTCTTGAAGCATCAAAAATTGTAAAAGAAATTACTACAACAAAATTTGATGCCTCTGTGGATCTTGCGATCCGTTTAGGAGTTGACCCTCGCAAAGCTAATCAAATGGTACGCGGCACCGTAACTTTACCTCATGGTACTGGTAAAACTATGCGCGTTTTAGCATTAGTAACTCCTGATAAGGAAGCTGAAGCTAAAGCAGCAGGTGCTGATTATGTTGGGTTAGATGAATACATTGAAAAAATAAAAGGTGGATGGACAGATGTGGATGTTATTATCACAATGCCTTCTGTAATGGGTAAAGTTGGTGCTTTAGGTCGAGTATTAGGTCCACGTGGATTAATGCCTAATCCAAAAACCGGTACCGTTACAATGGATATTGCTAAAGCAGTAACAGATTCAAAAGGAGGTAAAATTGATTTTAAAGTAGATAAAGCAGGGATCATTCATGCAGGTATTGGTAAAGCTTCTTTCGATGCTACAAAATTATCTGACAATGCAAATGAATTGTTGCAAACAATTTTAAAATTAAAACCATCCAGCGCAAAAGGAAATTATGTAAAATCTGTAACTCTAAGTAGCACAATGAGCGCCGGCGTAACAATTGATCCTAAAACATTCACCTAAAAAACTGCCATAAATGACTAAAACCGAAAAAACACAGGTAATTGAGCAGTTGGTAGAAAAACTAAATGCTAATAATAAAATCTATTTAGCAGATTGTTCTTCTTTAACTGTTGAAAAAGTAAATGCATTCCGAAAACTATGTTTTGAAAAACATATTTCGGTTACTGTTATTAAAAATACTTTACTAAAAAAAGCAATAGAAAAAGCAAACGACAGTAAATTAACTGAATTAATTCCTGCATTAAAAGGAGAAACAGCATTAATATTTACTGATATTTCTAATGCTCCAGCTAAAATTATAAAAGATTTTCGTAAAAACGATAAAAAGCCAGCATTAAAAGCTGCTTACGTTGAAGAAATGATTTTTATAGGCGACGAACAATTAGATGCACTAGTAGGATTAAAATCTAAAAACGAATTATTAGGCGAAGTAATTGGATTATTACAATCTCCAATCCAACGCGTATTAGGCGCTTTAGAAAACAAAGGCGGCAACGAAAATGTTGCAGCATAAAACAATTTAAAAATTAAATAATAATAAATAATAATACCTTAAAATAATAAAAACATGGCAGATATAAAAGCAATTGCTGATCAATTAGTTAGCTTAACAGTAAAAGAAGTACAAGAATTAGCTAAAGTATTAAAAGACGAACACGGTATCGAACCAGCTGCTGCTGCAGTAGTAGTTTCTGGTGGTGGTGGTGGCGAAGCTGCTGCAGTAAAAACATCTTTTGATGTAATTTTATTAGAAGCTGGTGGCGCAAAATTAGGTGTCGTAAAAGTTGTTAAAGATTTAACAGGTCTAGGCTTAAAAGAAGCTAAAGATTTAGTAGATGGTGCTCCAAAAGCAATCAAAGAAGGGATTGGCAAAGAAGAGGCTGAAGCAATTAAAAAAGCTTTAGAAGAAGCTGGTGCCAAGGCAGAAATTAAGTAGTTCTGTAATAATTTACTCGAAAATGGCTATAATTAAAAAAAGTCATTTTCCTGTTTTTTAAAAAAAACAGCGAACAAAGAGAAGTAATCATTGTAATAACTTAATATCAAAATAAAATTGGCTGCAAATATAAAAATTCCAAAACGAGTTAATTTCTCGTCAAATAAATTTCCGATTGAATATCCGGATTTTTTAGATATTCAGGTTAAATCTTTTCAGGATTTTTTCCAGTTAGAAACAACTCCAGAAAACCGAAAAAAAGAAGGTTTATTTAAAGTGTTTGCTGAGAATTTTCCCATTTCTGATGCAAGAAATAATTTTGTATTAGAATTTAAGGATTATTATATCGACCCACCCCGCTACGCTCTCTCCGAATGTATCGAACGTGGTTTGACATATTCTGTTCCTTTGAAGGCAAAATTATACCTTTATTGTACAGACCCAGAACACGAAGATTTTGAACCAATTATGCAAGATGTGTATTTGGGAACAATTCCTTACATGACCCCAAAAGGATCATTTATTATTAATGGTGCTGAACGTGTTATTGTTTCTCAATTACATCGTTCGCCAGGGGTATTTTTTGGGCAAAGCCGTCATGCTAACGGAACAAAATTATATAGCGCGCGCGTTATTCCTTTTAAAGGAAGTTGGATTGAATTTGCAACCGACATTAATAACGTGATGTACGCTTATATCGATCGTAAGAAAAAATTACCTGTTACCACATTATTACGTGCTATTGGTTTTGAAAGCGATAAACAAATTTTGGAAATTTTTGGCTTAGCCGACGAAATTAAAGTAAGTAAAGCAGGTTTAAAACGCGAAATAGGAAGAAAATTAGCCGCACGTGTTCTTAAAACATGGTTAGAAGATTTTGTAGATGAAGATACCGGGGAAGTTGTTTCTATCGAACGTAATGAAGTGATCTTAGACCGTGAAACTATTTTAGAAGACGAACACATTGACTTTATTGTTGATGCCGGCGTTAAATCTATTATTTTACACAAACAAGATGTTAATACAGCAGATTTTGCAATTATTTATAACACCTTACAAAAAGATTCAACAAACTCTGAAAAAGAAGCTATTGAATTTATTTATCGTTTATTACGTAATGCAGAACCACCTGATGAGGAAACGGCTCGAGGAGTTATAGATAAATTATTTTTCTCTGATAAACGTTACGATTTAGGTGAAGTTGGTCGCTACCGGATTAATAAAAAATTGGGATTATCTATTCCAATGGAAATTCGAGTATTGACCAAAGAAGATATGATTCTCATCATTAAATATTTAATTGAATTAATTAATTCAAAAACAGATGTTGATGATATCGATCACTTGAGCAATCGTCGTGTAAGAACTGTTGGCGAACAATTATATTCTCAATTTGGTGTAGGTTTAGCTAGAATGTCTCGAACAATTCGTGAACGAATGAATGTTCGTGATAACGAAGTTTTTACTCCAACCGATTTAATTAATGCGAAAACATTAAGTTCTGTTATTAACTCATTCTTTGGTACCAACCAGTTATCTCAATTTATGGATCAAACAAATCCTTTATCAGAGATTACTCACAAGCGTCGTTTATCGGCACTAGGGCCAGGAGGATTAAGTCGTGAGAGAGCCGGTTTTGAGGTTCGTGACGTTCACTATACTCACTATGGCCGTTTATGTACTATTGAAACTCCCGAAGGTCCGAATATTGGATTAATATCATCACTTTGTGTTTATGCTAAAGTAAATAAATTAGGTTTTATTGAAACACCTTATAGAACTGTTACAAATGGTAAATTAGATATTAATAAACCTATTATTTATTTAACTGCTGAAGAAGAAGATCAAAAAAATATCGCTCAAGTTAATGTAGACATTGATGATAAAGGAAACATTATTACAAAAAAAATAACTTCACGTTACGAAGGTGATTTTCCTATTCTTGATCCTGAAAAAATACATTTGATGGACATTGCTCCAAATCAAATTGCTTCAATTGCAGCTTCATTAATCCCATTCTTAGAGCATGATGATGCAAACAGAGCATTAATGGGCTCTAACATGCAACGTCAAGCAGTTCCATTATTACGTCCACAAGCTCCTATTGTTGGTACTGGTATCGAAGCGCGCGTAGCCGAAGATAGTCGTGTATTAATTAATTCTCAGGGCGAAGGAGTTGTTGAATATGTAGATGCTCAAGAAATTATAATTAAATATAACCGAAGCGACGAAGAAAAATTAATTAGTTTTGAAGGTGATGTAAGATCTTACAAACTAACTAAATTTCAAAAAACAAATCAAAGTACTTGTATTAATTTAAAGCCTATTGTTAAAAAAGGCGATAAAGTTACTAAAGGTCAGGTTTTATGCGAAGGTTATGCTACACAAGATGGCGAATTAGCTTTAGGAAGAAACTTAAAAGTGGCTTTCATGCCATGGAAAGGTTACAACTTTGAAGATGCAATCGTTATTAGTGAAAAAATTATTCGTGAAGACATCTTTACTTCTATTCATATTGATGAATATACTTTAGAAGTGCGTGATACTAAACGTGGAATGGAAGAATTAACTCCAGATATTCCAAATGTAAGCGAAGAAGCAACCAAGGATTTAGATGACAAAGGTATTATTAGAATTGGTGCCGAAGTAAAAGAAGGTGATATATTAATTGGAAAAATTACTCCTAAAGGAGAAACCGATCCTTCACCAGAAGAAAAATTACTTCGTGCTATTTTTGGTGATAAGGCCGGCGATGTTAAGGATGCTTCACTTCGTGTATCCCCTTCAATAAAAGGTGTAATCGTTAATAAAAAGTTGTTTTCACGTGTTATAAAAGATAAAAAATTAAAAGCAGAAGAGAAGCCTTTGGTTGAGAAATTAGATGCTGATCACGAAAAAAACAATTATAATTTAAAATTAAAATTAGTAGATAAATTATTTGTATTAGTTAATAGTCGCACTTCACAAGGAGTGACTAATATTTTAGGCGAACAAGTTATTCCTCGCGGAACAAAGTTTACTCAAAAATTATTAGAAAGAATAGACTATAGCGAAGTAAATCCAAGTAATTGGACTACTGATAAAGATAAAAACGAACAAATTGAACGTTTATTACACAATTTCCTTATTCAATTTAATGATTATTTAGGTAAATATAAACGTGAAAAATTCCAAATCACTGTTGGTGATGAGTTACCAAATGGAATAGTTCAATTAGCTAAAGTTTATATTGCTCAAAAACGTAAATTAAAAGTGGGTGATAAAATGGCTGGTCGCCATGGAAATAAAGGTATTGTAGCCCGTATTGTTAAGGAAGAAGATATGCCTTACTTAGAAGACGGAACTCCAGTTGATATCGTATTAAATCCATT
>Ga0209358_10001835_pt1 | contig 16581 bp, 11 predicted proteins | sample LauGreFa1BDMLBSN_2_FD_187574 | JGI IMG/M metagenome (GOLD analysis project Ga0209358, IMG submission 187574) | Freshwater lake microbial communities from Lake Michigan, USA - Fa13.BD.MLB.SN (SPAdes) (version 2) | ecosystem: Environmental > Aquatic > Freshwater > Lake | place: Lake Michigan, USA... | reverse complement strand
TCCGCCCCCGTTAAAATAGCCCCACGCAAGTCCGCCCCTGTTAAAATCGCCCCACGCAAGTCCGCCCCCGTTAAATCCGCCCCACGCAAGTCCGCCCCCGTTAAATCCGCCCCACGCAAGTCCGCCTCATTTAAATGAGCCATTGAGATACGGGTTTCGTTCAAAATGGCCCTTCTCAAATCGGCCCCATCCATATATGCGTGGGTCAGATTAGCCCTCGTCAAATTAACCTTTATCAAATGAGCATATGGCAACCGGGCACCCGTCGCATTGACCTCACTCAAATTGGCATGACACATCGTGGCACCACTTAAAATAGCGTCTTGCAAGTTGGCCTGTCCTAACTGAACATCGCTTAAATCTGCGTCCGTTAAATTAGCCCGTCTCAAATTGGCACCATATAAATGGGCACCCATCAATATGCCCTTAACCAAACAAGCTTCCACCAGCTTGGCATTCGGTAATTGAGTCTCCGTTAAATCGGCCCGACTTAAATCCGCATGACTTAAGTCAACTGACATTAAAAACTGACGGCGTAATGACGCCCGATTCAAGTTGGTAAACGTCAGTTTGACATTGGTTAAGTTCACATGATCAAGCTGAAGGCCGGATAAATCCATAAGGGAAAAATCCAAGTCACTAAAATCAAGACATGCCACGTTTGCATCATACTCGGACAGCAAGAGATGCAGTTGAACCATATGTCGAATCATGGAAGCGGGGGTAGTCCCAGAAACATCCGGTATCACAACCGATGGGTACTGCCTCAGCAACTGACAATGTGTCACATACTGCGAATGCAACCGTTGAATACCCATCAGCGACTGCACTGGGCTAAACCTGGCATAAAACTGTTGATACGATAACGGATGTAGTAAATCAATGGCAGCCTCCACCATCGTGGCGATACAGGGTACTGGCGAAGGAATGGAAGAAACAGCGGAGGGGGAAGCAACTTGCAACGCATGAGATGGCAACATATAACGTCCTGTCACGTATAACAATCAAAACATCAGTACACTTATACTATTAAAACGCACCCAATTCCGGTGGGACAAACCCAAGGGGACCTCTGTGGTGCCCTGACGTACAGAGGCAATACCCGTTAATATACCATGAAACACAACCAATATCGCACGGTAGCATCACTAAAAAAGACATAAAAAATAACCCCCTCCTAAAAAACCACATAAGACAACAAAAAAAGCCATTCATTTACCCACTGCGTCATGTTCCCGTCACCATTGATACCATCACCATACAGCAGGACACCTTCACCCACACCAACGATGATAGAAATAAACCCCTGAATAAGACAGAATGAACCGATACGGTTTCCTGCCTACTAAAAACACGCCCTCATCACCCGAAAAAAACCCTTTCTCATGATCAGGGAGCCTAAAAAAAGGAGGAATTGATTTCACCCATCACACACGATATGAAGGGTAGAAAACATGTCCCCCCCTTACAAGTCGATTAATTGGTTGGTGCTCACTTGATACACTTGTGCCGTATACTGCAAGGACGGCGATAGCATCAGCTTGGCCAATGTTCGACCTTTTGAATCGGATAGTGTAGAGGTCATCCCACACCCTTCCAGTGCCAGGGTACCCGCCAATGTACGCGACCCACTGGGGGTTTCGAGTGTCAATTGATACGGTAACACCCCTGAAAACAAGCGATTGGGACAGGTCGATGCATCCGAATATGATAGCTCCCCACCGGCTACCGTCATGGTCATGGTCACCCCTTTGATACCATCACCCTTTATGACTTGAATGGTTTGAATCCCATGACGGGTGACGATATCCGTCACCTGATTGATCATCACATGGTCTTCCGTAATGACCCCTGAAACCGACATCAGGGGGGGCAATAGATACGACCATCCGATGGTATAAACAAATTGATCCGCATTGCCCTGCATCATCATGACACGGCGAAGCTGATAAACGCCCGTGGTATTTTCGACCCACTCGGTATTGTTGATCACATCCAACCAGCGACGGGCATCCACATTGGATACCCCCCCAAAGGCCACCTTACCCAAGTCCCGACGATTGGCCGATACCACAAAAGAGGTACCCAACACACTGGCAGAACGCACGGTAACGGGAGAAACCATAAACAAAGAGGTGCTGGCAGAGTAGACCGGATCAGGAATCGCCTGGTACCCCACCAACAAACGAAAAGCGTCGATTTCATCATCAGACAATCCCACAAAGGGAACCGGTGCCGTTGAAGGAAGAACGGTGACCGACTGGGTCGATTCGGTCACCGACAGCTTGGCACACCCCCCCGTTACCAATGCCACAACCAGAATCAAAAAAACCAATGCGTAACGAATAAAAACCCCTTTTTATACGAACGATAAACCGTCAATAATCTTATGCCGGTGCCCCAGGGTGACTGGCCTGAACAGACCCCCCATCACTTTTTTTCTTTTTGCGACGACGCTTCCGTTTTCTCGATCCAATGCCATGGGTATCTTCTGAACGCCGTATATCCAATACATTTAAGCGCAACATGTCTTTGGCATGACGCCCACGACCCTTTTTCACCAATTCAATAAAAAAGATAATATCAAACGGTGCAAATGGATTGGTATTGACCAACGTGGAATACTTTTCCCACAGACCAAACCCCACCGAATCCAATCGACGACTTTGCCCCGATTTGCGATTTAATCCTTCGGAGACTGTAAATTCCACATGAGGCGTCCGAGCCTCTTGGTACTTGTTTCCAAACGCACGACCCCGACTTAATGAACACCCTTTCAAGTAAAAAATGGGGTATTCAAAGGCTTGACCATACGGAACCAAGGTATCAATCTTTTTTACAATCTCAAAATTGATTTGATTAAACTGAATCGTATCCAAAATTTCGTATGAATACTCAAATTGCTCCATCGGTAACTGGGCCATTTCAGCCCGAACCAAGGACAAAAAGAGGGGGACGTTTTTGCGGTGCAATGTAAACCCGCATGCCTGAGCATGCCCCCCAAAGGCATTGATAATACGCTTACCAAACTGGGTATCCACCTCGGTTTGAAACAACTGCACCCCATGGGATTGCTCAAACTGCTCTCCTACCCGATCAATAATGGCATACATGTTAATGGTAGGAATACTACGAACCGAGCCACGAATATAATCCGACCCATCATACTCGGTCAGAATCATCGCCGGACGCAAAAAACGATCCTTTAATCGGTCGGTGTCAATACCAATAACACCCGGATTCCAATTTCGACCGTGAATAATAATAATGCGATCCACCGAGGGATCCACTTGGGTTTGGATCAGGTCATCAATTTCATCTTCGATTTTACTGGTGATAAACTTGCGTTTTTCGTTGACTTCATCTACCACCGCCGCTTCACCCAGGGCATCCACCGTCGACCCAGATCGACCTTTTTTATCCATCTCAAGCACTGCAACAAACTGCTCCATGACCTTTTGTGCTTTTTCAGCGTTGTGCCGCCCCGTCCCCAATAACAGTAAATCCAACACAATCCGAGAATCGGGAATACCTTCATCGCGATCCCCAATGCGTCCCGGCGCATTCAAACGCGGGACGATCGTGCGACCAATTTCACGGCTTTTAAGTTCGGTATAATTGCTTCTGGATACCTCTTTGAGGGCTTTTATTCCTTCCATTTCGGTTTGATTTAATGCCCGAACCCCTTCACGAACCAAAATACGATTCATGGGATTTAAAAAGGACATGCGATCCGAAATGGTACCCAAGGCCACCAATGCCAATAAATAATCCATAAAATCAGCTGGAATCTCACGGCCCAATGCTTGATATACTGCCAATACCAACTTAAACGATACCCCCGCACCCGATAACCCCTTGGCAAAGGTCACCTCCGGTCGACGATGGGGATTAACCAGTGCATGACAGTTGGGCAGGTTTTTGCCCAATACGTGGTGGTCACAGATAATGACGTCCAACCCTTGGGAATTGGCATAATCGACGGATTCCACGTCTTTTGATCCACAATCCGAGGTGATAATCAGGCGACAACCCAACCGAACACTGTCATCCACAATACGAGGTTGAAGACCATGTCCTTCTTTGGATCGGGTTGGAAACTCATAAAAGGCCTCCCCGCCCATCTCCCGAATGGCGGAGACTAAAATGGTGGCACCGGATATGCCATCGGCATCGGGATCCCCATTGACCATGATTTTTTGCTTGTCTTTTAAGGCCGTTACGATGCGACTAACCGCATTGGATAAGTCCAAATCAGACGTAATATCCGAAAAATGGGTCAATAAATAATCAGGGGGATTGATAAAATCCCACACCTCTTCGTCTTGACCATCGCCAATGTTGCGTACCAATAACAAGCGTGCCAACAGAGGGTCCAGCCCAAATTTTTCGGCATACTCCTGAATGGCGGCATGATCAACTTCTGTCACGTGCCAACGCTCCCGATGCAAACTCTCGGTATTGTATGTTTTATTCATCATGTGTCCTTCCAACCACTACGTTCAAAACGGTAAAAATAAGACCGATGGGTTATATGATGTCCTCTGACAATATAACAACGCCCCACTGATCAAATGAGGAATCGGATCCAACGATAATGACCGATTTTAAACAGATTTAATCTTACTGACAACTTCAAAAAGATTCGGGGAGATGGTCTTGGCCTCTAATAATGACATCAACACGGCCCCCATCCACTCTTTTCGGCGGTTATCTAGTAAAGAAAACGACTGATACGCCGTCGCCAACCGAGCCGCCAACAAGGGATTATGGGGATCCAACAACATCAACTGCTGGGCCACCCACTCATACCCGTCTTGACAATGAAAGGCCATCCAATTGCCCGCCAACGCACCCACAACCGAGCGGCATCGATTGGGATTTAAACGATCAAATAAAGGGTGTGTGACCAATTCTTTGGCACGGTGCAAGCCCGTAGTGGGGGCGGATGACTGAATGGCACACCATTTATTGATGAGCAGTGGCTCATGTTGCCACTGAGCATAAAACCACGCCAGACCCTGATCAAAAGCCGGATGGGTATCCGCCCCAGACAAGGCCGACAAGGCACCCAACTGCAAGGCCATTCGATTGGATTGGGTCAGCTGGGTCATCGCCCATTCGGTGTAACGGGGATCCGTGGCCACCAACCATTCCAACACCCTGTTTTGCAACTGTCGCATCCCCAAGGAGGGAACCGATTGGGACATACAGTCTGCGTACACCGATTCAAGCAATGGCGTCAAATGAGTACCCATCGAACGCACCAAAGCCAATCGAGACGCCGCCACCTCATGCAATGGAAACCCATTGGCCGAGCGCATCAACCGACTCAGTGGCGGGGGGGTCAATAAAAGTGAGATGAAGGCCGGATCCTCCATGGCCTCTAACCACCCCCGGTAGGCCATCATCACGGACAGGGGCCAGGTTGAATCCCCATTGAGCATATGATGCTGGGTAACAAACTGGGTATGCCAATACCGACTGACGGGGTCAGGTTCATGTTGCATCATCCACACCCTATCGTCATAGGTATACGGGTAGTCCCATGTCACAGGGGCCGACAAGCCCCGAAAAAAAGACGGACAATGACCCCCAGGGGCATGACATCGAAGCGTGCATGACTGATCAGATAACACCACCAATGGGGATGCGGTGGCCGGCTCACCCGGTACATACACCCTTACCGGGACCCCATCTGGGCCTAACATGGCCATCTGAATGGGAATAACAAAAGGTAATTTGAGTGAAGATTCAGGGGTGTTGCGACAGGACTGACGAAACTCAAACACCCACTCATCTCCCTGTCGATCCAATAGGGTGATATCCACATGGGGTGTCCCCGCTTGGTGATACCAGGTACGAAAAGCCGATAAGTTGATCTTACCCCCATCTTCAATTGCCCGGATAAAATGATCAGTGGTCACGGCTTGACCCTGGTGTCGTGTAAAATAGGTTTGAATCGCCGATAAAAACCCATCACCCGACCCCATCGATTCGGCATGATTGGCCAATAAGGCCATCATCCGAATGACTTCCGCCCCTTTTTCATACACCGTAGCGGTATAAAAATTATTGATCTCAAGATAGGTCTCAGGCTGTATGGGATGGGCCATGGGGCCCGCATCTTCTTCAAATTGACGGTCCATCAATTGCACGACATCCAAGACCCGTTGCACAGCCGGGGAGTTCATATCGCCCGAAAAACACTGATCCCGGTATACCGTTAAGCCTTCTTTTAGGGTCAACTGAAACCAATCCCGACAGGTAATCCGATTCCCCGTCCAATGATGAAAATATTCATGGGCCACCACCCGTTCCACATTGAGGTAATCCCCGTCGGTGGCGGTCGCCGTGTCATAATGAACATAGGCGGCATTAAAAATATTAAGACCGGTGTTTTCCATCGCCCCCATATTAAAGGTGTGGGTTGCCACGATCATAAAGCGATCCAAGTCGTACTCGCGTTGGTATACGGTTTCGTCCCATTTCATGGCACGTTTGAGTGAGTTCATGGCATGCCAACAGCGATTGGCCGTTCCAGGATCGGAATAAATTTCAAGTTGAATCGATCGTCCGGATTGGGTATGAAACACATCCTCAATGCGATCAAACGAACCGGCGACCATGGCCACCAAATACGATGGTTTGGGAAACGGATCTTCCCATGTCGCAAAATGCCGACCTGGGTCCCATTCTCCTTTGGCCACCAAATGACCATTGGCCAATAAAGTCGGAATAGAATGGGGGGCAACCAACGTGATCGTGTAACGGGTTAACTGATCCGGTCGGTCCGTAAAATAGGTGATACGCCGCAATCCTTCGGGCTCATTTTGCGTACAAAATACACCATCGACCCAGTAGAGCCCCTCCAAGGCGGTATTACCCTTGGGATGACAATGGGTCACCAACTGAATCTCTGTGGGTCGCTTCATCGGCGGAAGGGTCAAGGTAGTATCCGTTAACGTAGGGACCACTTCACGGCCATCCACACGACAGGATACCCATTCCAAACCCTGGCCTTGCAACACCAAGGGATGACCGGATCGTCCATCCGGATTGGGCATCACCGTCATCGTGGCCGTCACACGGGTCTTAATAGGATCCAGTTCCACCACCCATTCCGTAGTGGGGATAATATAATCAAGGGGACACCAATCATGGCGATTCACAGGCAGGCCGGTCATATAGCTCCAAAAAAAGGTGGGATAACATTATATTCCATCAAAGCCAGCCAAAAAACAAGAGGGGGGGGAGGTAACCGCCCATCCCCATCAAACCGTGTACCAAGGGCCATCATCAACCCATTATTTCGATTTGTTTTGAAGGTCTTTGGCCAACTTTCCCAATCGCCAATACACCAAAGCAAAAAAAACCGCATGCATCACCAAAAACCCCACGCCGGCTACCATCACCCACATCATGCGTGATGCCCCACTTGGGTTGCCCATAACCGGGCATAAAGTCCGCCTTGACGCAATAACGCAGCGTGCGATCCATCTTCTGCCACCATGCCTTGGTTCAACACCACAATCCGATCTGCGTGTCGAATGGTGGACAAGCGATGGGCAATCACAATGGCCGTTTTACCCTGGGTCACCGTAGCAAATTGCCGTTGAATGGCTTCTTCGGTTTCGGTATCAACGCTACTGGTAGCCTCATCAAAAACCAAAACAGGGGCATTTTTTAAGACGGCCCTTGCAATACTCAGTCGCTGGCGTTGCCCCCCAGACAACCGAATACCCCGCTCACCTACAATGGTGTGATACCCCTGTTCAAACTGGGTCACCACATCATGAAACGCCGCACAGCGTGCCGCCGATTCGACTTGTTCCGGTGTGGCGTGTGGAAACCCATAGGCAATGTTGTCGTATATGGTGCCATGAAACAAATACACCTCTTGGCTAACCAACGCAATCGAGTGCCGCAGCGATCGAATGGCCCACTGATCAATCGGTACCCCATCCAACAAAATGGTGCCCTGTTGGGGATCATAAAACCGCAACAACAATTTAACCAACGTTGATTTCCCACAACCCGTTGCCCCGGCAATCCCCACCACTGAACCCGGCTTAATATCCAACGAAAACCCCTGCAACACCGGAATACCGATGGCGGTGGGATACGAAAAAGATACACCCTGAAACACCAAGTGGCCCATCACCTGAGATGGCCGATGGGGAGTGGTCACTTCCGTCACGGCCGATGGGACCAGCACCCGGTCAATACGCGTGGCGGAAGCATTGCTTCGTTCCAGTTCATCAAAGGTGGCACCCAAACGGGTCACTGGCCACAACAAACGCTCGGTTAACATGGCAAACAAGACCAATTCGCCCAAACTTAAAACCCCCTTGCCCGTTAACACCCAATAACTGCCAATCAATAATACGCCTGCAAATCCCACCACGACCGCCATTCGAATCACGGGGACATACAATGCCATCATCGAAATCACCGACCGGTTGGCAAGCATCACCGCTTTGGATGCTTCAGTGGCACGGGCATGTTCCATGGGTTCGGCAGTAAAACTTTTGACCACCACCATGCCCGAAATCCAATTTTCTAATCGGGCATTGAGGGCCCCCATCCGATCCCGGACAGCCAAAAACCGAGGGGCCATTTGTCGCTGATACCACAAACTACCCATCACAATGACGGGAATAGGCAAAAACGCCACCAACGCCAACTGCCATGAAATAGATAGCATAATCATGACCGACACCACCAACAACACCCCCAACTGAATCCATTCATTGAGCCCATTGGTAATAAACCGCTCCAATTGGGCCACATCATCGGTCACAGTGGCCAAGGTATCCCCCAGACGATGGGTATCAAAAAAGGCCATTTCACGTTGTTGCATGTGCCCCAACACGTGCATGCGAATGCGATGGACCAGTCGTTGGGCCAATGTCGCAAATGACCAGTGGTAGCCCCACTGAAACACACTTTCGAGACCAAAAATGAACACTGCCAACCCCGACAACACCATAGCGGATGCCAGTGGTGACAAGACACCCACACTTGCCGTTAACACCCACGGGGGATTGCCCGACACCGAATCAATAATCCATCCGGTTAATACAGGCGGCATCATATCAAAGACTCTGTTCAGCACACTTGAACCCACCCCCATCATCATCCACACACGATCAGATGGCACCCAAAAAGCACGTAAAAACCGGTTGATCATGTGGATTGGGGTACGGCCAACCACTCTAAATCGGCAGGAGTCAAGCGGGTGGCCACGTGGGCCGTGTATGGTTGGACCATGGTATGGGAACCCAACAGGGTAGCGGCATCATGCCATTGATAAGGGCGATCATCACCCCATAACCGAGACAACGCCATGGTGATGGTCGGCATAATGGGTTGCAAGGCCAACACCACCAACCGCAACCCATTAAGACCCACACTGCATACTTCCAAGGCTGCATCAGGTTCGGTTTTAAGTAATGCCCACGGTGCTGCATGGTCAATATATTCATTGATCATATCGGCCATTTGCATCATAAGCCGGGTGGCTTTGAGGGTATCGGTTTGTTGATAATGCGTGGCGATATCTTCCAGGTAAGGAGACAATCGATCGAGCAGTGGATGAGAAGGGGTGTCACATAACGCCCCCCCACTGATTTTAATGACCAACCCAATTAAACGACTGGCAATGTTGACCACTTTATTGACCACCTCCGCATTCACTTTGGCCATAAAATCAGCGGGATTAAAATCAATGTCATCCACCGAAGGGGTTAACTTTGAGGCCAGGTAATACCGCAAATAATCAGGCGGATGGTGCTGGGCAAACGATTCGGCGGTAATAAACGACCCGCGGCTTTTGGACATTTTGTGACCATTGATCGTTAAAAAACCATGAACGTGCACCCGATGGGGCAATTGAAACCCCGCCACTTGTAACATCGCAGGCCAAAACAAGGTGTGGAAATATAAAATATCTTTGCCAATAAAGTGATGAATCTGTACCGCCGGATCGGTCCACCAATCCAACCCGGATTGGCCTTTTTGTTCGGCCCATTCTTGGGTAGCGGCAATATACCCAATGGGGGCATCCATCCACACATAAAAATATTTGGTGGGATGGCCTGGGATTTCAAATCCAAAATAGGGGGCATCCCGACTGATATCCCAAGGTTTTAACCCCACTTCGAACCATTCTGCTAATTTATTGGCCACAGCTGGCGGCACATGCTCCGGAACCCAGGTTTCCAACAGGGGCTGAAACGCCTGAAGATTGAACAAAAGGTGATCGGAGTCACGCCAAATCGGCGATGCCCCACAAAGGGTACACACGGGGTGTGACAACTCCATGGGTGAATACGTCGCCCCACATTGCTCACACGAATCCCCATACTGGTCAGGAACACCGCAACGAGGGCAATGACCTTTGACCATGCGGTCAGGCAAAAACATGGCGTCATGATCACAATACAATTGTCGGACAGAAGTAGAGGAAATGACCCCCTGTTGTTGTGCCGCCGCATAAATGTGATGAACCATGCGATGATTGGCCACCGAATCAGTAGAGCCATACCAATCAAATTGAATATTAAACGACGCAAAATCCCGCATGTGGTCTTGACGAACCGATGCAACCAATTCTTGGGGGGGTATGCCTTTGGTACGGGCCGCCAGCATAATGGGTGTGCCATGGGTATCATCCGCACACACATACACACACTCGTGACCCATCATTTTTTGAAACCGAACAAACACATCGGTTTGAATCACCTCAACCAAATGACCCAAGTGAATGGGACCATTGGCATAAGGCAAGGCACTGGTCACCAATAATTTCATTGAAAAGAGTGTAATCGGTTGCGTCATGAAACGCAACCGTGCGTACCCACCCCCAAATGTCCCGCACAACGCAAGTATCCTTCCTGAAGGATCCATTGTCTCCGCCCTTCAGTGGTGCAAAATGGATCAGTAAGTGCCGACCTTCCACTATGGGGTGGTGGTGGGGGTGACCATTTTTTTAGATTCTAACTGTTTTTGAGATTCTAACTGATTGATAAAAGATTCCAAGGCGGCGTTGGACTTATCGAGGGAAAACGCCGTTTTCCAATTTTCTAACGCCTTATCCAGTTGATTGAGCTTAAAATAAATCGAGCCCAATCGACTGTATGATCCTGCGGTAGGAAAAATAGTGAGCAGGTATTCCATTTCAGACCGAGCCAATTCATAGTTGCCCGCATAAAAATAGTCGTTGGCTTGGGTTAGGCGTCTCAATGCATCATCCAACCCATATTCAACCGGGGTATTCGATGCCATGGGCGGTCGAGACGCCCCCGATGACACGATTAAACCCGTCACAGTGGGCACTTTAGGTTCGGTACGCCAAGGATCAGACAAGGAGACCCCCAGCATCAATTTGGGCACCATGCGATCAGTGGGGCTTTCTCCTACGGGGGTCACATACCCTTGGACCACCATAGACGGCGTAAGCCGATGTCGGTACCCTACTATGACCGACACCCCATCCCATTCTACACTAACATTGCCCTCACCCAAATCCAAATCAATGGCCGCTAACGCCAATAATCGGTGTTTGGCTTCATCATGACCGATGGCCATATGCAATCGACTAAATTGGTCAAATTCGCCGGAATAGCCCAAAAAATAAGATGAAAAAGGAATCGAAATGGGGGCATAATGGGTCAGGTGATACCCCAGTCCAAACCAGTGTGTCACCCATGGAGACGAGAATTGCATCACACGTGAATAAAACCCAACATTGGTTTGCTCATTCATGATATGTGCCGTGATGGTATTGGTAGGACCCAGCGATACCCAATAATTGAGTTGAGCTGCCGTGGACCCTTTGTCCTGTTGGTCACCCATCACCAACAAATAACGGCATTCGGTTTGTTCATTTGACCGCACCATCGATGGAACACGCAACAATTGGGTGGCCTGCAACACCGTCGTGGCAGCACCCATTCCAATCCAAGCGGCCAAACTCAGGGCACCTGTTACCACGCCCCATCGTCGAATCGATGCCTGCCGACACAACGTCACCAGCATACCAACCTCCCAACACCCAATCCATATTGTATAGTAGGAAGCATTCCCAATCGGAGGCCATCATCAAACAGGTAAAAAAAGCAACGGATACCACCCCACGACATCACGTAATTTGGATAGTCAATCACCCCGACATATTGCCAACCCATCTATGGTAAGACGGAAGGTTTTAAAACCGACTGTTTGGTGTAATAATAACCGGCCATTTCATCGCTATTAAAAGGACGTGTCATGAGCAGAAAATACTTGCCCACACTCGGTGAGCTAATTGATCGGTTATCCATCGTACAACTGAAAGAAGTGTTTATACCCGAACACAAAGAAACGTACGCCCAAGAAATCGCCGATATCCAACATGACATTAATGTCATTTTAAGCTCTCACTCTCAACCCATTACAGCGGAAGTGATCCGGGCCATTGTGGTTGTATCGCAAATGAACCTCCATATTTGGCACAATGAAGCCAATTACCGAAAAGGGCTCAAAGAAAACAATCAATTGGAGCTGACCCACGGATTAAATGGCATTCGAAACACCGCCAAAAACAAAATCCAAGAAATTGTAGGGGGCAGAAAAGATTATAAAATTGATTGCTTGGCCGCTGAGTTTAAAGATTGGACTGTGAGCTGGTAAGATGTCAATTTTAGTAATTGGAGAATCCTGCCACGACTGGTACGTGTACGGGAGCGTCAAGCGATTGGCCCCCGAAGCCCCCGTACCCGTTTTACAACCTTCGCTGGAGCGTTCCATGGGGGGAATGGCCATGAATGTGTACAAGAATTTAATGTCATTGGGATCCCGCTGCGATATTCTTACCAATCCCAATTGGGAGGGTATTATCAAACGACGATACATCGATGAAAGAACCAATCAGATGTTTTTAAGGGTCGACATTGGCGATCAGGGGTATGGCCATATCGACTGGTCTAATATCCACTGGGATGACTATCAACTGATTGTGATTTCGGATTACGACAAAGGGTACTTAAGCGCAGAAGACATTGGAACCATTTGTCAGGCCCACCCCAAGGTCATGTTGGATACCAAAAAAATATTGGGACCGTGGGCCTTGCAAAGCCTATACATCAAAATCAATCACCTTGAATATGCGGCCACCCGCCACAGCATCACCCAAGCATTAGAACACAAACTGATCATCACCTTGGGCTCAGAGGGATGTGAACACCAAGGCATCCGTTACCCTGTTCCAACTGTAGATGTCAAAGACACCTGTGGGGCGGGCGATACGTTTATTGCCGCCATGGCCCATTGGTATAACAAAGGAAATGCCATCGAATCATGTATCTCATTTGCCAATGAGTGTGCCACGCAAGTCATTCAAAAACGAGGTACCAGCGTGGTATCACGGGCATCGTGAGGGTGACCAGGGCATTCATTACAGGGGTCACGGGCATGGTGGGTTCCCATCTAGTCGATTACCTATTGGCCCATACTGATTGGCAGTTGTTCGGGTTTTGTCGGTGGAATGAGTCAATGGATAATCTCGAGCACCTCATGCCACTCTTAAACGAAGGCTCACGATTACAATTGTTGTATGGGGATTTGAATGATTATTCATCGGTGGCAACCAGTATCGAGACCGCAGCCCCTGATTATGTGTTTCATTTGGCGGCACAATCGTATCCCCAAACCAGTTTTATCGCCCCACTCGAAACATTGCAAACCAATATCATCGGCACCGCCATTTTGCTAGAATGTGTGCGTCATTCTGCCTATCGTAACGCCGTGATTCATATTTGTTCATCCAGCGAAGTATTTGGGAGGGTTAGCCAAGATCAGTTGCCCATTGATGAAACGTGTACGTTTCATCCGGCGTCTCCGTATGCCATTTCGAAAGTGGGCACCGATTTATTGGGTCGGTATTATGCCGAAGGGTACGGCATGACCACCCTTACCACCCGCATGTTTACCCATACGGGGCCCCGGCGTGGGGATGTGTTTGCCGAATCCAGTTTTGCCAAACAAATTGCATTAATTGAAAAGGGGCAACAAGAACCCATCTTGTATGTGGGCAATTTGCAATCCCTTCGCACGTATGCCGATGTTCGTGATGCGGTCAGGGCCTATTATTTATTGGTCACCCACAATCCCATTGCAGGCGCCTATTACAACATTGGGGGTAACCACACTTGCACGGTAGGTGAGATGCTGGATTATTTACTGTCCCAATCAACCATGGGAGAGACGATTCGGGTGGTCACCGACCCCAATCGGTTACGACCCATCGATGCTGACTTACAAGTACCAGACACCCACTTGTTTCAATCGCATACGGGGTGGCGTCCCTGTATTACATTTGAAGACACCATGACTGATTTGTTGTCATATTGGCGAGATCGGGTCAATACGGGCCGATGTTTTTTGAGGAGGTAAAGGGATGCGCACACTTATCACCGGCGGTACCGGATTAATCGGCCGACAGTTCAGCAACGGCATCAAAATAGGACGTAAGGACTACGATTTATTGGATGAATCACAAGTGATCCAAATGTATGAAACGATTCAACCCACCCATGTTATTCATACGGCGGCACGGGTGGGTGGTATCAAAGCCAACATGGATCATTTGGCCGATTTTTATTATGAAAACATCAAAAGCAACAGTTTGGTCATCCATTATGCCCATGTTTACGGGGTCAAAAAATTGATTGCCTTTTCATCCACCTGTGTGTTTCCTCAAACCCCCCATTACCCCCTCACAGAAGACCAAATGCATCTCTCCCCGCCCCACCCTAGTAATTATGCGTATGCCTATGCCAAACGGATGGTGGACATTCAAATACAAGCGTATCACCATCAATACCATTGCCCTTATTTTTCGGTGATTCCGGCATCGGTCTACGGGCCGCATGATAATTTTCATCTAGAGGATGCCCATGTGATTCCGGCCTTGATCCACAAGGTGCATGTGGCACAACAAAAAAACGAGGCCTTAACCGTATGGGGAAGTGGAAAAGCCGAACGAGAATTTGTGTTTTCAAAAGACGTGGCCCATATTTGTGAATTGTTGATCGAAAAACACAATGGACCAGACCCCGTCATTATCTCCCAAGGGGTGGGAGGGGATGTCAGCATTGAAGAATTGGTGGTCACGATTTGTGAGCTGTATGGGTTTAAAAACAAAATCATATTTGACAGCAGCCAACCAGAAGGGCAACTTAAAAAACCATCTTCCAACGAGCGGTTGTTATCGATCATTGGGCCTTATTCATTTATCCCTTTAAGGGAAGGGTTATCCGAGACAATCGAATGGTTCAAACGCAGCTACCCCAACGTCAGGAAATAATCAGAAACCCAACACCCAATGGGACGAAAATCAAAGGGACAACGACTATTAGATCAATCCATTCAAGCCGCAACGGCGGCCATTGAACGGTAGAACAAGCCCACCTTTTCATATAAAAAAGAGTGTTTTAGTATATGAATGGTTAACGCTTGGGAATTGCTTCTCAAAGCAAAAATTGTCCATGACCACGATCAGAAGATGGATCGCATTTACATCCCAACCAATCGTATAAAAAAGAATGGCCAGCCTTATAAATATAAATTCCAAACAAACCGTTCAGGGACCCCCAAAACCATCTCAATTGGGAAGGCGATGGATGACTGTTCATTGCAAGATGTTTTAAGGGAACAACTCAACACACTCATTGAAATCAGGGACAATGCGATTCATTTTTATAACCCCTCCAAAGAGTTGGATCAAAAGGTACTGGGAGTGTTCACCGCCACACTAAAAAGTGTCATGACCATGGTAACCGAATGGTTTAATCCACCGAAATGGTCAACCCATTTCTTTTTAATCCCTGTGGCGTTTGATCTCCCGTCCGATTTTGATGCCACGCCATTGATCAACAAAAGCAACCCGTCCGAAACCGATAAGCTATTATCGTTTATCGAGCAACAAGAAAAAGACCACCCTCAAAAAGAGGGACACGCCATTTCTTTCAAGGTCGATCTCGGCTTTAAAAAACAACCCCAACCTGGGGTGCCGACAGTCCATATAACAAAAGATAAGGGGGCACCAGTCACCGTCAATGCTGAAGATGAATTTAACAACAAGTATTCTTGGACACATAACACGAACCTTATCCCCGCATTAAAAAAGAAAGTTGGAGACGCTTTCAAACAAGATAATGTGTTTAGGAGTCGCCTTAAAGAAATCAGAAAAGACGAGCGTTATGCACGTATAAAGTTTTTAAATTCGATAGAAAAGAAGGGTAGATCGCAATGGTTTTATAATCCCAGTATCATCGACGCATTTGCGGCATTCTATCCTAGAAAAATACGACCCAATGACCACAACCTCACCACCATGAGCCACAAGGCAACCCAACCGGCTTGAGCCACCCCCCTTCACCGTCACATGAGGCCACCCCACGCAACACGCACCACCTCAGCTGAATCGCCCACCATGCGTATCAGCGCGACCCAAGCATCACCGGCCCATGGCCCCACCGTCACATGAGGCCACCCCACGCATCACACACCTCAGCTGAATCGCCCACCATGCGTATC
>Ga0209358_10001833_pt1 | contig 16586 bp, 12 predicted proteins | sample LauGreFa1BDMLBSN_2_FD_187574 | JGI IMG/M metagenome (GOLD analysis project Ga0209358, IMG submission 187574) | Freshwater lake microbial communities from Lake Michigan, USA - Fa13.BD.MLB.SN (SPAdes) (version 2) | ecosystem: Environmental > Aquatic > Freshwater > Lake | place: Lake Michigan, USA... | reverse complement strand
ATTAAGAAAGTGACTCAGATAATTTCAAGTAGATTTAAACGGGATGCCTCAATTAGTGTAATAGGCTTAGGATACAAAATGAACTCTAAAGATCTCAGGGAATCCCCCTCCATTGAGCTCATTCAAGAGTTAAAAAAATTAGGATTTCAAACCTCTTGGCTTGATCCAAACATCCTTAATTGGGAAGGAGAAGAAATTAAAGTACCAAAACACGAAGACGCAATAGTTTACGTTTTACCTTACCTTGACAAAGAAAAACTAAGAGAGTTTGGCGGTCTAATTCTAGACTGTACGGGATCACTTCGAGATCTTCCCAATGCTATATCTATATAGCCTCTCCAATTTTCTCTGCAGAGCTCTATAATTTAGTCCCCAAACTTCAGCATCTGTTAAAGTTGAAAGAAGTGGTAAAACTGTGCCAAATATTAACTTTACGGATTGTCTCACGGTTAAATTACTCTCCTTTCGTAAAATCCAGGTCAAGTAATCAAAAACAAAAAGATACTTGCGTACATTTGAATTTTCTAAATCGTCATATTCATGAAATAGATTACGAAAGTCATTCATTAACCTATTTTCTTCTTCTAAAGAAAAAGTTAAGGTTTTGGCAAATTGAATTTGCCTTGACTTCGAAAGACTCCGAAAGCTTGATGAAATAGAGCCGGAATTGCGATTATATTGGAGTCCAACGTGGCTCGTAGATACAAGCTTTGAAAATTGGGATATCCTGATCCAAAGCCCAATATCCTCGGCCGGATACTCGTCTTCAATATATCCTCCACTCTTGATGACTAAAGATCTATTTAGTAGTGCAACTGGGTGGGCAGTTCTCTGTGCGTTAACCAAGGACAGTTTTGTTTGAATAGGAAATATTGGCGAATATATCCTGCCTCTATCTCTCTTACCATCTTGGAGAATCTGGTAATCTGTAAAAACTGCTCCAATCTCCTGGGTGTGGTTAATAATCTGAATCTGATTTTCGATTCGATTTTTAGAGTAAAGGTCATCTATATCAAAACGAGCAATCCATTCATTTTTTGCTTGAGATATGCCGAAATTTAGAGCGGAAACTAAACCATTGTGCTCAGATTCAAAAACTTGAATTCTACTGTCCCGCTTTGCGAAGTAATCAACCATGTCTAAACTTTTGTCAGTTGACCCATCATCAATTATTATGAGTTCATCAAAACTTCTCAATGAATGGAGAATTGAAGGTAGATTATTTAAAATCCACCTCTCCCCATTATAGATGGGAAGGATTCCAGACACTTTAATCATTGCTTTTTCTCCAGTTTAATCAAATATCCCATGCAACGATATCAGAAAGGTATGGGATATGGTTTTAAATCTTTACACAAACACGGGTAATTCTTAATTGGCGTGAAAGTAGCTGTTTTTATTCAAGTTCAATAATACCTAATAGATTTGCACTCCTATCTAGACTTACAATTTTTTTTCTAAGCTCATTAAAATTTCCTTCAGCAATAACTTTCCCGGCCTCCAAATAGAATAGCCGAGGAAGGTTTTGAACTGTACTCAAACGATGTGCGATAGTAATTAATGTCAATTCAGTATCCAATTTCTGAATAATTTCAGAGATTTTGAATTCCGACTCTGCGTCCAAAGAGCTTGTTGGCTCATCTAAAATCAATATATCCGGAAAGGCGTAAAGCGCACGGGCAATTCCAAGTCTTTGCGCCTGACCACCGGAGATTCGAGAAGAGAATTCTCCAAGGTTAGAATCAATATTCTTAGGCAAACTCATCACCCATTCTTCCAGTCCGACGGCGCACAAGACATTCCTAATACGGTCAAGATTAAGTTGCTCTGCGGAAATTCCAAAGCCGATATTTTCCTTAATAGTGCTAGGAAGTAAATGCACATTTTGCGGGGCATATCCTATTTTCAAACCATTTTTTATTCCATAGTGAACACTATTTCCTTTAATCAATACTTCTCCCGAGCTTGGAGTAAGAGCACCTATCAAAAGATCCACAAAAGTACTTTTACCGGAACCTGAGGGACCTAGCAGACCGCACTTTTCTCCCATATCAATTTTCAAATCCAGTTCTTCAAAGACTTTGGATTTTGATCCATGATATGCGAAACTGACGTTACGAAATTCTATGAATGAAGATGAATGGTAATTTGTTGAATCAATTGTGTATTTAGGTAAGTTAGGAGACAATTTATGTTGAGAAAGGTTCAATTCACGGTTAATTTTATCAAAAACTTCGAAGAATAGTTGAGCGGATCCAATGGAACCCTTGATTTGAACTATAAGCCCCTGGACACGAGCGAATGATGGGACGAGTCTATAGCAGGTAGCTAGAAATATAGTAATTAGAGAAGCTGCTTTGACTGCTGAATACATCACGAAGCAATAAGTAGCAAAAGATACGCTCCCGAGAAGAAAGGCCATTTCGAACAAGTACTTACTCCATGTAGATAACATTTGCTGACTCACTGCATGTTTAGCAATTTTTCTTCTCGCTTCTTGAATTCTATTGACGAATTGTCCCTGGCTTGAGGTAGTAATTACTAATCTATAGTTTGCCACTGCATCAAACAAAGCTCTTGACGTCTCTTGGTTAAAATTAGTGATTTCCTGTGACATAAACTTAGACTTATTGCCAAAACGATTTGTGGTTAGCAGAAAAATTACTAGAAAATATCCAATAAGGGAAAAAGTTATTATTGGAGAAAGAAAGAAAACAACAAAGAGTAAAGCTGCTTGAAGGCAAATTTCAGAAATTAGAGATGAGACTTGACTGACAAAACCTGTGGTGACTGCCCCTGAACCAAGGGTTATAGAATTCTGGTAATCTACGGCCGCAGTATTTTCTAGAGCATCAAGGTCCTGGCTTAAAATTTTAGCTGATAATCCAGCAGATACCATTGCCTCTCGGCTAACAAGAAAATTCAAACTTTTTTTCGTTAGAATTAAACTCAATATTGATCGACAGATAAGCAAAACAGATGCCAAAGTCGTAATTACGGCAACTGTAAATTGTGGACTTTCATTTTCTAAGCCCAGAGAATTGATTAGAACACTCATCACGCCACTTGGTACATTACCTTGAATTGCCACTGCGCTAATGGCAGCAATAGACGCAAAAAGCAGTATGCCAACCACATCAAGAGCGGCTAATGAGATCTGCAAGAAAAGAAAAAAGTACAGCTTAACTTGATCTCTTCCTGAGAAAAGCACCTGACATCTGTTCCAAAAAGTCCATATTTCACCTATGATCGTCTTATTGAAGCGCACGATAAGATGATATCGTATTAGTTAGTCATGGAACTACTAAAGTTTAACTTTAATCCGCCTAACGAGAGGATCCATAGTTGGCGTATAAACTTGCTGTTGTAGTGCCAACCCTGAATCGTCCATCTTATCTCAGGGCTTTACTTGAAAATCTTTCAACGTGTGAGGGAATTTCAAGAACCTTAGTAATTGTTGTCGACTCGTCCGATGAGAAATTTGAAACAGTTAAAACATATCCGTTCGCTCTCGATTATCGACTGACTTCTGACCGTTCAGCTGCAAGGCAAAGAAACTTAGGAATGGAAATTTTACACAAGGAATATAATTTTAAAGGGGAATTTCTAGCTTTTTTAGATGACGATGTCCGAGTTCCATCTGATTACTTTTCTAGAGCTGGATACTATTTTTTGGAAAATAATCAAATTGTAGGCATCTCAGGAGTTACTCAGCTAGAGAATAGGCCGGAGCGATTTCGAATATTCCGAAAACTTTTTGGATTTGTAAGCACGCCAGGTTCGATTTCTAAAGGCGGTATCAACAATCCCATTTCTAATAGATCTCTCTTGCAAATCGTGGAGAGTAAGTGGTTAATTGGTTGCGCAATTTGGAATTATGGATTTATAAAAGATGCTAGATTTGAGGCGGACTTTAATGGCTCCTCAATTTATGAAGATGTAATCTTTTCCTATCAAGCAGGTCGTAAAGGTAAACTTTTTGTCATTCCGACTCTGCAAATAGAGCATCTCCTTGCAAAGGATGGAAGACAATCTCGCTATAGTCAAAATCTCCAATGGGTATTGCATCGATATCGCTTATTCGAAAAGTTTCCTGATGATTTCCATCTTCGGCACTTTTGGATTGCAAATCTAGGAAAGTTCTTTTTTGAGGCTCTTTATGGCATCATGAAGCTTCAGTTTTCCTCTCTAAAAGGTGCTATGGGCGTGGCAATTGGAAGCCTTCAAGTCTTTAACCGATGAAGAGAATTGCCATTATTGCGCACGACAAAGTTTTGGACTTTAGTCCCCCAGAGCCTTCACCCTGGTCATTCTTTTTAAAGAGATTTCTAGATTACGGATATGAAATTGTCCCCTTAGACAGTGAACCTGAATTTCTGATAAATCTAAATCACAAAATAGGGTACCAAGGTAAGTTCCTACACAAAGTTAAACATTCAAAAAGAGTCTTGATAGTCCTGGAACCGTCGTCAGTCAACCCAATAGGTCACTCACGTCTTGTTCAGAGAAGATATGGCCAAGTATTTGTCCCATCCCACATGTGGGTGAAGCGTGATGGAACTCGGGTGTTTCAATGGCCTCAAACCAATCTAAGTGATATCGAAGTTAATCAAGAGTGGTCGACGAAGATAGATAAAATTGTGATGATAGCTAGAAATAACTTCAGTGTAGGTAGAAAGGAGCAATATTCGTTAAGGCGAAAGGTAGTAGCTGAATTATCCCTAGACTTAGACGTGTTTGGGCAGGGCTGGGAAGACAACGCGTTTCAAAATGTGGTCAAAGTACTGAAGTCAATTTTGTTGCATTTATCAAGTTTTGCTCCTTTAAAAAAGATAAAAATACAGCTCCATCAAAATTATCCTTATGGTCGCCTAAAGGGATCGACATTAGATAAATTCGAAACAAATTCACGCTATCGTTACTCCTTAGTCATAGAAAATAGTTCCGATTATGTTTCAGAAAAACTTATAGATGCAATTATCTCTGGGACTATTCCAATTTACTGTGGGCCAAACTTGAGTGCATTTGGCTTCAGGGGCAACTTAGCTTTGGAGGTAGATCCTAATCCAATTGAAATTGCAGATAGGCTCTCTTCTTTACGTGAATCAAAGGAAATGCAAGTGGAAATTCTTCAGGCTGGTCGAGAATTCTTAAAGTCAATAGAATACTGTGAGATGGTCAATCGTTTTGCTTTGAGAAATTTGGCAACTAACATCATTGAATACTTTAACTCAATAGATTTGAACTAGAAATATATGACTGCATTAGTTTGGATTGAGTGGGGAAGACCACTATCAAAATATCTAAGAAATAATATAAAGCTTCATCAATCTATGTTTCCAAGTTTAGAGCAGATAATTTTAGCAGATTATGAGTATATCGATGAGGGAGAAAGCAAACACCTGAGCTTTATAAGTATCAAGAAGCTTCCGCGCTCTGAACTTACAAAGAGATTTGATCACTTATCCAAAACAACTTTTATTCCATATAAAGATTCGACTTTCTGGATTGCTACTACCAGAAGATTTTTTCTTTTATACGATCTGATGCTTAATGAGAATCTTAAGCAGGCCCTGCACTTAGAATCAGATAATGTAATTCTAAACTTTGAGTTAGTAAAAGAAACTATGTCTAATCTTTCATCTGGTATCGCATACCCAATGCAGTCAAACTTGGAGGGGTGCGGATCAATTTTTTTTGTAACCAATGTCGATGCCCTGTACAGATTCCTGGATTATGTTTGTATCAAATGGGAGCAAGGATTCTTTACGGACATGCAACTTCTAGGTTTGTATTCACGGGAGAGTCAAGAAGTAGAGATTCTTAATACAGATAAGGAAGCTGATGACATAGTGTTCGACGCAGGATCCTATGGGAAGTACTTTGTCGGAAGCGACGCACGCAACTTTAAGTTTCCTACTAGAAGACGTGCAGTTATAGTTAAGGATCCAACATCCTTACTTAACAAAATGAGTAAATTAAGATTTAGATTGAACTTAGAATCAGATAATATAAACTTGTCTATTGATAGAAAATCTAAATTAGTGAATATTCATATCCATAGTAAGGAGATTCCAAGTTCGCGAGGTGGATTGGCAAAGTTATTACGCAAGAGCTTTTTGGGCCAACGAAATTTATATTGGAAAATTGGTTCGCTAGATTTATTGGTTCTCAGAGAAAGAATCGCATCAAAGTACTATAGAACGCTTGGAATTACTCGAGACATCAGATATCGATAACCTTAGGGAGTTTTCATATCGTGCTCAAACATTATTTTTGCCAAGTCACGCCAGTTTGTCTTTGCTCGCCAACCAAGAATTTGATTTGCGTATAATGGGTTTCCAATTAGAGAATTGACTTCCGTTGGACGCTGATATTTTTTTTCTATAACTACATAATCTTGCCAATTTAAATTAGCTAATAAAAAAACTTCTTCTACAAATGATTTTACGGATGCTCCGACACCTGTAGCAATAACATAATCGTCAGGATTTGGTCTTTGTAGCATCATCCACATAGACTCTACATACTCAGGAGCATATCCCCAGTCTCTTATTGCATCAAGGTTACCCAGGGAAAGTGTCTTCGACTTTCCCCTTACAATATTTGCCACACCTTTTGTTATTTTTCTCGTAACAAATGTTTCTCCTCTTCGAGGAGACTCATGATTGAATAAGATTCCATTTGATGCATGCATTCCGTAGGCTTCTCTATAATTCTTGGTAACCCAGTAGGCGTACAACTTTGCTGCGGCATAAGGACTCTGAGGTCTAAACTCACTCGCCTCACTTTGTGGTGGCGGAGTAGACCCAAACAACTCTGAAGTGCTTGCTTGATAAAACTTTATTTCTCTCTTGGTTGCCCGAATTGCTTCCAAAAATCGGATAGTTCCAACAGCATCCACTTGTGCTGTGAATTCTGGAACAGAAAAAGAAACCATTACGTGGCTTTGTGCTCCTAAGTTGTAGACTTCATCTGGCTCTATACTCTGAATTAGGTTTGTTACAGAAACCCCATCGGTTAAATCACCATAATGAAGGAAAAATTTCTTACCATTTAACTCAGGATTATTGTGCAAGTGGTCAATTCTCTGAGTATTAAAATTACTTGATCTTCTGACTATACCGTGCACTTCATATCCCTTTTTCAAAAGAAATTCTGCAAGATAAGAGCCGTCCTGTCCCGTTATTCCTGAAATTAATGCTCTCATGAAATTACCCCTAAACATCGTTTCAATAATGCTAAAGTAAACTTGGGCTAGGATAGACTAAAGGCAGTAGAATTAGGAGCTCATTCTGAATTTCTTGGGAAATTTTTCGGATTCCGCGAGGCAAATCATCTTACAAAGCTTAGAAAATAGCGAAGTTAACGGGAGCCTAGAAAAAGGAACTCTTAACAATCTCGAGATTTACAATACTTGGATCGGGAGTTACTCCAAGAAGTCGAGCAAAATTCGAATACTTGTGCTCTTTGAGCCCGAGGTTGTGGAGCCTCAACTGTATAGACCGCAGATTCAAAAATATTTTGACTTGATAATTCCAATTAGCCCTTGGCGAGCAAAGAATTTGGCCTTGGACAATTGGGTATTTTTTCCATGGGATAAAGAATTTTCTCCGGTTAGTCCTTTCAAAAAGCGTAAGGAGGGAATCGTCGTCGTAAATGCAAATAAATTTAGCAGTTCAATACATAGCAATTATGGGCTAAGAAGAAGAGCCGTAAATACTCTTCAAAATTATGGAATAGATTATGATTTATTCGGCTTCGACTGGGAATTTACCAAAACAGAGGAAATTAATGCGAGGCTAGTAGGATTGAAAAAGTCGATACTCAACTTTAGACCTTTTTCCTTAAGGGAAACGTTTGGATCCATGCTGGATCCCCGAGTTACTCCCAAGGGTCACAATCCAAATCTCTTAGAAATCCTTACTAACAGGGATTTTAACCTTGTGATAGAAAACCAATCTGATTATGTATCCGAAAAACTCTTAAATTCTCTTCTCGCGGGGTGTATACCAATTTATGTCGGGCCAAGCTTAAGAGTTTATCTTCCAGAGTTTGTAAGTTGTGTTTTTCATTTGAGTAGTGAACAAGTTACTGATGGTAAACATCTCACGTCTATCTTGTCAGATAAAGAGCAAATTATGGAAAAGAAACATAATATTTCTAGACTACTTTTAAATGAAAAAGACGCGTTTAAGAATTTTAATTCGAATAATGTATGGAATAAAGTTTCGGAAATCATTGTGAATTTCTTAAGTCCCAAAATTCCTAGAGTCTAAGATTTGGGTAATTTGATTGAAACCAAAGGTAAGTGGTTTCTAATTCATCTCTAAAATTACCTTGGTGCTCCCAACCCAAACTTTTCAGTCTGCTGACATCAAGAAGTTTTCGACTTGTGCCATCAGGCTTACTCATATCCCAAGCAATCTCCCCTTTATAGTTGACAATATCTTTAATTTGATTAGCCAATTCCTTAATTGAAATATCTTTTCCAACTCCTATATTTAGTGGCATGTCATCATCATAATTGTCTATGACAAAAAGGAGAGCTTCTGCAAAAGAATTAGCATGCATGAATTCTCGCTTTGGTGTGCCGCTACCCCAAAACGTCACCTGACTAGTATTACGAATTTTTGCTTCATGCATTTTTCGCATTAATGCTGGTAAAACATGACTAGTTTCAAGATTGAAATTATCATGTTTACCAAAAAGGTTTGTGGGCATAACTGAAATCCACTTACGTTGGTACTGCTGTCTATAACTTTGAACTTGCGAAATACCAGTTAGTTTAGCCATAGCATATGCCTTATTTGTACTCTCTAATTCACCTGTCATTATGTATTCTTCTTTGATTGGCTGCTGGGCATTCTTAGGATAAATACAAGAAGAACCTAGAAAAACCAATCTGTTTATCTCGTACTCATTACAAGCTTCAAAAACATTTGATTGCATTTTCAAATTCTCTTGCAAAAAATCTACAGGATTTTTCTTATTTGCCATGATGCCTCCAACTTTAGCAGCAGCCAAAATTACGATTTCAGGTCGAATGCTGTCTAAGCAGTCACGTAATCCATTAATATTATTGAGGTCCAGATCAGATCTCTTAACACCAACAAAAGACCGACCGTACTTTGAGAGGACTTCAATCACGGCTGAACCCACTAGTCCCTTACTGCCCAAGACTAAAAATTCAATTTTTGAAGAGGTCACCAGAGTATCATAGGTTAAATTCCACATTCTAGATAGAAGTAAGGTTAACCTTATGCCTGTGAGTATTTCCTTTATGGTCAAAAGGCTTTGGCTGGTACCCGGACTCTTATTTTTGACTTCATGTTTAGTTTCTCAGAAGTTTCTAGATCCCGTAAATTGGCCGAAGCAAATTGGACTCTTGGCAATAACTCCCTACCTGGCATATCTTGCAACTTCGCACAATTTGCACCCTAGGAGAACGTTGCGAGCAGGGTTTACTTGCTACCTAATAGCGATAACTTTGGTTTCGATCCCGTCAATTGTAACTTCAGAGAATTTAACTCGCACCATTTGGGGAACTTGGGGAAGAAATAATGGACTACTTACTCAGATTCTTTTATTTTCTATTGCCTTTATAGTTTTCTTACTCTCATCAAATTCCATTTTTCCTAAAATTCTGGTGAGTGGAATATCGTTCTTCTTTATACCTGCAGTAATTTATGGATACGTTCAATACTTCGGGTTTGACCCATTTGATTGGTCGCAAAAAAATCAGATATTTTCCTTTTTTGGGAATACAAACTTCGCAGCAGCCATTTTCTCGCTTAGTGCTACCGCTACACTTGCAATTTTGGCACAAGAGAAGAGAATTGACAGAAAGCTTGTGCTGGTTGGCTTACTATGTGCAATTCTTTTTATTTTGATAAATACCGATTCGATTCAAGGAATAGTTTCGTTTTTGATTGGAGCAATAAGCTTCGTAATCGGTATGTGGAAAGCAAGGAGAAAAAAACTAAAAAACTTAGTGCTAATGTCTTTGATTTTAAGTTCTGTCCCAGTTGTGAATGGAATTTTAGGTCGAGGACCACTTGACTTTCTGTACCAGTACACATTCTATTTGAGAACGTTTTACTGGAAAATTGGGCTCAAAATGGGACTAGAAAATCCTTTAGTGGGAGTAGGTGTTGACTCTTATGGTGACTTTTACAGAGGTGCAAGACCGATTGAGGTTATTCGTCTAACGACAATAGATTTAACCACCAACAACGCTCATAATACTTTGATTCAAATATTTGCTACGCTGGGCATACTTGGGCTTGTTGCGACTCTTATTTTTGTTCTTCCAGCAACTTATTTTTCGGTTCGAGAGATTATTGGAGAGAGCAATGATCCTTGGAAAGTTGCCTGTAGCGCATTACTCCTTCAATTTCTAGCTATTTCAAGTATTTCTATTGACAATATTGCGGTTGCGATAATTGGATATTCTGTTATTGGGTTAGCATTCAATTTCTTTCTAAAAAGTAAGATTTCAGTTGCTGAGACGAAAAGTAGAGAGGTTGTCCGTAAAGGTAACCCGGTAAAGTTTGATTGGGCACGCACTGTTTCAGTGTTTCTTTTAACTCCACTATTTTTTGGTTTTGCATGGCTAGGTTCGTTCTCTGACAGGCAATTAGCAAAAGAGTTTCGCTCGAGCCTAGCAATCAGCGACACGGTTGGGATTAATCAGAGACTTGAGACATTTAAATTATTGGATTCGAAAACCCCTTTTGTCCAAGAGCAGCAGTTTCAGTACATGATAGCTTTTGCTCAAAGCACTCAACAAGATTCAGCAGCTCTAGACCTCGCTGAGTTGGCATTAGGCCATTTCCCCAAGGACTTTGGACTTTTGGATAGGGCTTCAGTGCTCGCAGAAAAATTAGGGCGATTTGAATTGGCAAGTCAGCTTAGACTTCGACAAGTTAATTTGGATCCCAATCACCCGCTAGTGCGAATCTACTACGCACGAAGCTTATTTGAGCTTGGAAAAATTGAAGAGGCCAATTTTCAATTAGCTAAGGCGTCACAGACAGAAGAATTTTTGTCAGATGCAGGGCGCCAATATAGAGATTTGTTGGAAGATACAATTAATCAAATACCTTAAATTCAAAATAAATTATTGCTGGCTATTTCATTCAAATCCCTTAGGAGACACATCATTAAAACCAGGAAAATAGGATATAAAGCAAATTCAATTCAAATTGGTTTGTTTTTAGCTTCATTACTTATTAATGTAATTGTTATCCCTCCTGTGGTGTCAAATGCTGAAACTCTCAGATTTATCGACATTGTAGAGATAACTTGGAGTGGTGCTGCATCTACGAAAGTTAATGTGCTTGATGTAGAGAGAGTTGTTAATGGGCCAGTCATTGAATATTGGAGTGGCATGAAAAGTTATCAAGATAGCAAAATGAAAAGGAGTATAAATTTTGCTCTTGGCAAGACTGGTATTTCTAGGATTACATTGCAATCTCAAGTGCCGTGTGGAGATGAGAAGTTTGTTGATTATTTACTTGAAGTTAGAAAAAAAGCATATCTTCAATTTGACATCTCGAATTTTGCCAATAGATATCTAATTATTCTGACTCCAAATGCAGGCTGTATATGGTCTGGAAGAGCATTACTGGGGAACATGGACTCAAGCGGAGGACTTATTGCAATCCAAGATAACGCAAGTGCATTTGTTATTACTCATGAATTAGGGCATACATTGGGGCTTGGCCATTCAAATCTGATCAAATGCAGTCCAGGTTTTTCTGATGGTGTTTGGGGAAAGGATTGCAGGGCTGTGGAGTATGGAGGAAGTATTGACGTAATGGGAAATGTAGAAACTACCTCTCAGCTTTCCACATATCATCAGTGGCGGATTGGACTTCTTGAAGCAAGGGAGATACATCAATCGTGGCTTAATGAATCAATTGATTTAAGCGCCTCTGATTTGGATTTAGGAACCAGAGCAGTATTTATCAGAGATGGAAAATCAACTTACTGGATTGAATATAGAAGGCCAAAGACAGGCCTTTCTTATAACCCAGGGCTAGTTATCTATAGAACTGATCCACCATCACCAAGCTTTATCGATAGCCCTAATCCTGATGATCGGGTTGGCTTTGAGCCAGGACTAGGCGTCTCAACTGATATCTGGATGCTAAATCTTGATACTTATGCTTACTCATCAACAGGAAGAGCTTCAGGATCAATGACCCTTGCTCAAGGAAGATCAACCACACTTTATTCTGGTTCAATCACAATTGAAGCAATTGCAGCAAGTAGTGATCAGAAGATTACTGTCAAGATAAGTAGAAAAGCTGATACCAACCCTCCTCCAACTCCTTCAGTAACCCCTATTGATACTTGGAGATATCCAGGAGCAGAGATAATTGAAAGCGGCTATGACGACTTAGAATCTGTTATTGCTAGCTTTGAAGCGCAGATTGATGAAAAGATAGTACCGATAGATAGCTCGCTTAATACTAACTTTGTACCAACTTATCTAGATCCTTTTATTTCAAGAAGGGCTGTCTATGTCAAAGATCTTCCAGAGGGGAGCTACTCACTTTCTCTAAGAGCCATTGATATCTGGGGCAATAAGAGCTCTTGGTCTCCTCCAAGAAAGGTAACTATCGATCGCGGTCTTCCAATAGTTAAAAGTGATCTAAGTGTTCTTTCAGCCACCACAAGCTCACTTCAGATCTCACTAAAGTCAATAAGTGATTCTGGTAGTGGCCTCTGTGCTACTCAGATTGTCAATGAAGAAGGATTTGTTACTCAAACAAGTACAAAGAGAAACGCTCCTGAATTTAGGTTTGCTAGTAGCACAGACCTTAAGGCGCAGTTACATACCTATGACTGCCTTGGTAATGGAGTTATCTCTGATCTAAGCCTTAAGAGCTCATATATTCCAGGAAGTAGATCATCAAAGACTGGCAAGTGGAGCAATTCATCTCTTCTTGATGGCGCAATTACATGTAGTGGAAAATGCAGCGCCTCATTTACCACCTCTGGCAAGGCTTATCTTCTGGTAGCAGAGGGATCACCTAGCGTTCTTCTTAGTAGCAAGGTTGTAGCAAAGGTTGAGGCAAGCTCAATTAAGACAATTCGAACTGGAGCTTTTGTTGATATTGGCCCTAGAAATAGAGTCCTTCGAGTCTCTGGAAGTAATTTCACCCTCATTGGAATAGCTAAGGTTGATCTTGCCTTAAGTAACCAGAGAGAGATGGCAAGGCTTCCAAGTGCTAGTGATCCCTCTCTTAGTGAGCCTATTCAAAAGAGCATGGCTCGCTATGGTTTTGTTTCAGATGATTTTGCAAGTGGCTGGATAGTGCTTCCTATGGCAAGGGGAACAACGCTAGATGATCCAACCCTTGATCTCTGTAGCGCTACATATAAGTCAGAGAGCGGTCGTCAGTATCGAAGGCAGGTAAGCGCTAATAAAGTTGGCTCGCCTTATCTCTTCCTCTCAAGTGAGGTTGTTAAATATAAAGATAAGAGCGCAGCAGATTCAGCTCTTACTGAGCTTATAAGCAATTACCAGGCTTGTGTGAAGAATAAAGGCGGAGTTGAAAGAGATGGGACTTTTGTAGATTACACATTTACTCCAATGCCCCTAAGTAATCTAGAGCTAGTACCTGAAAGCTCTAGAGTTTTAGTAAGAGCGCAGATTGGCAAGGGAGTAAGTGCTAGGCAGCTATTGGCCTTCTATCAATTCAAGGGCGAGATGTTTACTGGCCTATATGTAGTAAAGGCTGGAGAGGCTGGTTTTGATGATGCTGAAGTTAAACGCTGGTTTGAAGCAGCTTCATTAATGGCTACAAGGCTTGAAACAAAATACTGATATGCCCGAAGTGGATAATGGGTCATATTTGCCGCTCATTAAGGGCAAAATATTCGCATTGACACCTCAAAGGAAATAAGCCATGGCTGAAAATCCAATAGGACCAGCAGTTGTTGATGCAATTGAAATAAGCCTTACTCAATTTGGCGAGCTGTATCAATCTCTTGCAGAAGATTCTCGACAAGTATTTGTTGTTGGTGAAGCTTTAATTGATCTCATTCCAGTTTCTGGGGGAGAGATCTCAGAGATGGTGGGAGGAGGTCCTGGTAATAGCGCAAAAGCTTTGGCCCGTCTTGGTTTTTCAACCACTTTTATTGGCGGCATTTCAAGTGATAGCTATGGTGAGGCGATAGAGAAGGAGCTATTAGATAGCGGGGTTAGCCTCGATTTGGTGCATCGCTCGGATCTTCCAACCGCGCTTGCAATAGCAACGATTAATGAAGCAGGTCTTGCTAGCTATGAATTCAAATTAGATTCAACGGTTAGTTTTAACTTCCACTCCTCATGGCTTCCTAAAGAGGATGCCAAAGTTATTCATATTGGCTCAGTTGCAACCCTTTTAGAGCCTGGTGCTTCAGAGTTATATAAGTGGCTATCAAGGAAGAGCGCAACGGTAGTTTTTGATCCCAATGTCAGACCATCAATCCAAGGCGATAGAGAGATCTATCGAAATAGCGTTGAGAGATGGATAGATCTAGCAAAGATTGTGAAGCTAAGTGAAGATGATTTCTCCTGGCTCTATCAATCATCAGAGCGTGAAGTAATTGCTAACTGGCTCTCAAGAGGCACCGAAATAGTTGTTGTGACAAGGGCTGAGAAGGGCTTATCTGCCTTTAATAGAGATGGGCGTATTGATTGCCCTGCGGCAAAGGTTGAATTGGTAGATAGCGTTGGAGCAGGTGACACAATTGGAGCAGTGATTGTCGAGGGCCTTCTTAAATACGGTCTAGATGGGCTAAAGGCAGAAGTATTGAGACAAGTACTAGAAAGAGCTGCTAAAGCTGCTGGAATTACCTGCTCTAGAGCAGGTGCAAATCCTCCCTGGAAAGAAGAGTTAGATTTAGCGCTATGAGCCTTCTTCATGCAATTGATGGCGGCGAGATTTCACTTGAAATTGATGTTGATCAAGGGGGAAGAATCTCATCTCTTAGATTTAGAGATATTGAGTGTGTGCTCCCGTTTAGAGGGCAGGTGCTTACCTGGGGTTGGTATCCCATGGCTCCATGGGCAGGAAGAATTAAAGATGGACTAATTAAAAATAGCAGTGGAGAAGAATTTCAACTTCCAACAAATCTTGCCTCACCCCATGCAATCCATGGCTTTGCTCCTACCTCTTCTTGGCAGGAGATAGGTAATGGATATTTTGCACTTGACCTTCCGGAACCATATTTGGGAGCAAGAGTTGAGCAGAGATTTGAACTTCTTGATAATGCTCTGCGTTGGTCTTTAGAGTATGAAGTGGGGGAAAGTAATCTGCCATTTTGGATGGGGCTTCATCCTTGGTTTCCAAGAGAGTTTGATAGAGGCGGGGCTGCTGAGATTAATTTTCATCCTGGAAAGATGTTTGAACGTGGCAGTGATTACTTGCCAACTGGAAAGTTAATAAACCCAACGCCTCCCCCTTGGGATGATGCCTTTACTCAAGTGCGAGGAGTGCCAACAGTTTCTTGGGAAGATGTATTGCAGATAAAGATTGAATCAGATGCACCTTATTGGGTGGTCTATGACCAAGATCCTGAAGGGGTCTGTATTGAGCCACAGAGCGCTCCTCCTGATGCTGCAAATCTTGGAATCAGTAGCGATACCTATCTTGAAGCGCTCTTTGTTTTTGAAGAGATTTGATAGGTTTGAAAAGTGATTAATGGGGAACACTTAAAAGCACTTCATCGAAGAGAGATGGAGCGCTTTATTTCGCGCACCCCAAAAAGTGCTGCCCTCTTTGAAAAGGCAAAAGAGGTAATGCCAGGCGGGGTTCCTATGTCTTGGATGTCTAAATGGCCTGGTAAATACCCACTTTTTGTTGAGTCAGCAAAGGGGGCTCATTTTATTGATGTTGATGGCAATGAATATATCGATCTCTGCTTAGGCGATACGGGATCGATGACGGGGCACTCACCAAAGCCAACAGTTGATGCGATTACCGCTCAGCTCTCAAAGGGCATGACAGCGATGCTGCCCACTGATGACGCAGTTGCAGTTTCATCAGAGCTAGCGCGACGTTTTGGACTTCCGCTCTGGCAATTTACAGTCTCAGCAACTGATGCAAATCGCCATGCGATTCGTTATTCAAGGTTAATTACCGGGAAGCAGAAAGTAATTGTGATTGATCGTTGTTATCACGGCTCAGTCGATGAAACTTTTGCAACTTTGGATTCTTCTGGCAATACCGTAATGCGTGAGGGAAATATTGGCGCGCCTGTTGCACTTGATCTCACAACAAGGGTTGTGGAATTTAATGATCTTGGCGCGATGGAGGGTGCTTTAAAGAAGGGTGATGTTGCAGCAATATTGATGGAGCCTGCGATGACCAATGTTGGAATTGTTCTGCCTGATGATGGATATTTGGTTGCAGTCGGTGAACTGGCACGTAGGTATGAAGCGGTATGGATTATCGATGAGACCCATACGATTTCGGTGGGCCCTGGCGGCATGACTGCGGATTTGGGATTAAAGCCTGACATCTTGACGATTGGTAAGGCCATTGGTGGGGGGCTGCCAACTGGAACATTTGGAATGACCCACGAAA
>Ga0209358_10001831_pt1 | contig 16608 bp, 18 predicted proteins | sample LauGreFa1BDMLBSN_2_FD_187574 | JGI IMG/M metagenome (GOLD analysis project Ga0209358, IMG submission 187574) | Freshwater lake microbial communities from Lake Michigan, USA - Fa13.BD.MLB.SN (SPAdes) (version 2) | ecosystem: Environmental > Aquatic > Freshwater > Lake | place: Lake Michigan, USA... | reverse complement strand
TAATCGCTGCTTCAATCGCTTTTGGGCAAATATTAAACGTACGCGGATCAATATCAACAAAAACCGGAATAGCGCCGACATATTTAATGGCTTCTGCTGTGGCAATAAACGTAAACGGTGTGGTTATCACTTCATCACCCGCGCCAATGCCTTGCGCAATTAACGCTAAATGCAGTGCATCGGTACCTGAAGCGACGCCAATGGCGTGTTTGACACCTAAATAATCAGCAGCTTCGCGCTCAAAGGCTTGCGTATTAGGCCCAAGAATAAAGCTACAATTTTCGATAGTTTGCGTAATTCCCGCTTCTATTTCGTCTTTAATTTCAGCATATTGCGCTTTAAGGTTGACCATTGGGATCATAATTTTTTCCTAGATAGAGATTATTGGTGACTCGGTTCGAGCAATTGGGTTATTTGAATTGCAGTAGCTAATGCACGACGCGCCGCATCACCCGTTACCAAAGGTTGATCTCCAGTTTGAATGCACGACACAAACTGCTCAATTTCAGCCATCAGCGCATCACTCGTTTCAAATACCGCTTCCTCGCTAATGATTTCAGGCACATTGGGGAACATTTCTTTTTCACCAGTGCGATATTTTTGCAGAATACGATTTTGAAAATCGACTGATGCGTACGAACTTGGTCTAAATAAACGCATTTTGCGCTCAAGTTTCATACTAATTCGACTAGCCGTCACATTAGCAACGCAACCATTTTTGAACGTGATACGTGCATTGGCAATATCGGTTCCTTTAGTTAAAACGGGTGTGCCACTTGCATCAATTCGCTCTACTTCGCAATTCACTAGGGCTAAAATAATATCAATATCATGAATCATTAAATCAAGCACCACGCTTACATCATTCGCACGCGGATTAAAAGGCGCTAAGCGATGTGACTCAATAAACAACGGCTTTTCATCTTTATCTAATGCTAAAACAGCTGGATTAAAACGCTCTAAGTGACCTACTTGCAAAATGAGATTCTTTTCTTTTGCAATGGCAATTAATTCATCCGCTTGCTCAACGGTGGTGGTAATCGGTTTTTCAATTAAAACGTGTGCACCCGCATTTAAAAAATCTTTTGCTACTTGATAATGCAGTGTGGTTGGTACAACGATGCTTACCGCATCAACGTGTCCAAGCAAACTAGTATAATCCGTGAAGGCTTTTGCACCGTGTTGTTGAGCAATGGTTTGTGCGGTTTCTTCATTTATATCTACCACCGCAACCAAATCGCAATCTGGCAATGTCGCGTATTTTTCAGCATGAAATTTACCTAAATAACCTGTGCCAATCACAGCGCATTTTAATTTTATCATTGAATACCCTTTACTCTTTTGAGCAATATATTGTTAATAATTGTGAAAATTCAGCGCGAGTTATTTCCTCCGCGCCTAAACTGACGAGATGCTCACTGTAAACTTGACAATCAATCAACGCAAAACCTTTTGATTTTAATTGATTAACGCAATGCACAAACGCAACTTTTGATGCATCATTTTGCGTGTGAAACATCGACTCACCAAAAAATATTTTACCTAATGCAATACCATATAAACCGCCTACAAGCTGACCCTCACGCCACGCTTCAAATGAATGTGCAACGCCTTCTTTGTGTAACTTGGAATAGGCTGTTTTTATCTCTTCACTTATCCACGTTCCTTCTGCATTAACACGCAATTTGGCGCAATTTTCCATGACAGAATCAAACGCATGATTGGTTGTTACCTCAAATTTCTTTTGTCTCAGCGTCTTCGCTAATCGTGTTGAAATATGCAATTTTTCAGGAAAAAGCACTAAACGTGGATTTGGAGACCACCAAAGAATCGGCTCACCATCACTAAACCACGGAAACACACCGTGCCTGTATGCATTAATCAATCGCGCACTCGATAAACACCCACCAGCAGCAAGCAAACCGTTAGGTTCATCTAGCGCCAGATTTAACGGTGGAAACGGTTGAGTAGGATAGTGCGGATCAAGAAACGGTAATTCGATCAATCGCCTACTGCTCTAAAAATTTATCTGCATCAAGCGCTGCCATGCAACCCGCACCCGCCGATGTAATCGCTTGTTTGTAAACGGAGTCCATGACATCGCCCGCGGCAAAAACACCAGGAACACTGGTTGCTGTCGCATTGCCTTCAATCCCACTATTCACTTTAATATAGCCATGGGCCATATCAAGTTGACCAGCGAAAATTTCCGTATTGGGATTATGACCGATTGCAATAAATACACCATGCACATCAATATCTTTTGTTGTGCCGTCTTGCGCATTTTTAATGCGAATACCCGTCACACCCATCTCATCACCAAGCACTTCATCAAGTTCACAAAACCACTCAATCTCTACATTTCCATTTTTGGCTTTTTCAAGTAACTTATCAGACAAAATTCTTTCTGAGCGAAACTTATCACGACGATGAATAACCGTTACTTTTGACGCAATATTCGATAAATATAACGCTTCTTCAACGGCTGCATTACCACCGCCAATGACTGCAACAGGCTTGCCGCGATAGAAAAAACCATCACAGGTTGCACATGCTGACACACCGCGTCCTTTGAACGCCTCTTCCGACTCTAACCCTAAATAACGCGCCGATGCACCTGTCGCAATAATTAAGGCGTCGCAAGTATATACACCACTATCACCCGTTAAAGTGAAAGGGCGTTTACTTAAATCGGCTGTGTGAATATGATCAAAAATAATCTCAGTTGCGAAACGCTCAGCGTGATTTAGCATACGCGTCATTAAATCCGGACCTTGTACGCCATCAACATCACCAGGCCAATTATCTACTTCCGTTGTGGTCGTTAATTGACCACCTTGTTGCATTCCCGTAATCATGACCGGTTTTAAGTTCGCACGGGCTGCATAAATAGCCGCTGTATAACCCGCAGGACCTGAACCTAAAATTAACAACTTACAATGTTTTGCTTCGCTCACAAAAAAGTCTCCAAAATAATGAAAGTAATAAGTTTTGAATTATGTCAATGAAATAGCGTCTCGTAAATGTTTTCTTACGTTATAATTCAATTACTGCATAAATTCACTTACTTATAAGAAGGAACAATGACTACAAATTATAATGATGTACGCAACAATTTACTGGCTATGCTTGAAGAACTCGACGAGCGGTTAACAACAATCACGCAACACGTTCGTCACGCTGACAACGACATTGAAAAAGATTCTGAAGAACAAGTCACACAAAATGAAGGCAATGACGTCGAGGATTACCTTGGGAATTCAGCACGACGCGAAATCAAGGCCATTAAAGAAGCGCTTGCTCGTATAGATCGCGGTGATTACCACATTTGCCAAACATGTGGTGAAGAAATTAATCCTGAACGATTAAAGGTGATACCTTATTCCAATGTTTGTATTAAATGCGCCCAACAAGTTGAACAATAAAAAACCATCTAATCATCAATAAATTTTAAGCAAAAAAAAGCCCTGCTTTACAGGGCTTTCTCTTTATTGGCTCCCCCGGACGGGCTCGAACCGCCGACCCAATGATTAACAGTCATTTGCTCTACCAACTGAGCTACAGGGGAATAAACTTCTTTAAATGGTGCGCTCGGAGAGATTCGAACTCCCGACCGATCGGTTCGTAGCCGATTACTCTATCCAGCTGAGCTACGAGCGCGTAGTTCAGACATCATTATGGGAGATTATTACATTTCTGTCAAACACTTTTTTCAAAAAAAATGTCTTTTAAAAATGAAAAAACTAAAAATAAAATAAATTCAACTAGTTGAAAAAATCAATCAATAACTTTAGGAACCAAATACAACCCATCTTCCGTTTTAGGGGCATTTTTTTGAAAATAATCACGTTGATTAACCTCTGTAACCTCATCAACACGCAGTCGCTGCACTTGATCCATTGGATGTGCCATGGGTTTAACATGCGTTGTATCTAACTCAGCCATTTGTGTCATTAAGGTTAAAATACCATTTAAATCTGAGGCGTAAGCATCTACATTTTGCTCTTCAATACCTAACCGGGCTAAATGCGCTATTTTTTTTACTTCTTCTGCTGACAACATTGCCATATCTCCACTAAATATATTTTGAATTTTATATTATCATGCCCGCAATATTTTATCGCTTGCTCAATGACATGCTTGATTGATAAAGTAACATAATTTTTATCTTCACATAAAGGATACAACTAGAAATGTTCAAGAGAATTCGCGGTCTTTTTTCCAACGATTTGTCTATAGATTTAGGAACCGCCAATACATTAATTTATATCCCCGGACAGGGTATTGTACTCAATGAACCTTCCGTTGTAGCAATAAAAGAAGATAAAATTCGTGGTGCAAAAACCATCGCAGCAGTGGGCCTCGAAGCTAAATTAATGTTAGGGCGCACACCAGGAAATATTACGGCTATCCGTCCCCTCAAAGATGGTGTCATTGCAGATTTTGCCGTCACTGAGCGCATGCTTCGCTACTTCATTGAGAAGGTGCATAAAAGTAAATTTTTGCGTCCAAGTCCACGTATCTTAATTTGTGTGCCTTGCGGTTCTACGCAAGTTGAGCGCCGAGCCATTAGAGAATCTGCCGCTATGGCAGGTGCACGCGAAGTCTATTTAATTGAAGAGCCTATGTCTGCTGCAATGGGCGCAGGTCTCCCTGTGGCAGATCCTTGTGGTTCTATGGTGCTTGACATAGGCGGTGGCACGTCAGAAGTTGCGATTATTTCTATTAATGGGATTGTGTATTCTAATTCTGTTCGAATTGGTGGTGATCGCTTTGATGAAGCCATTGTGAACTATGTAAAACGTAACTACGGTACATTAATTGGTGAAACAACCGCTGAACGGATTAAACAAGAAATTGGGACCGCTTACCCTGGCAGTTCGATGCGTGAAATTGAAATTACAGGTCGCAATTTAGCCGAAGGCGTCCCACGCAGTTTCACACTAAATAGCAATGAAATTTTAGAAGCGCTTCAAGAGCCACTATCAGGTATTGTCGGCGCTGTTAAGTTGGCACTTGAGCAAACACCACCCGAATTAGGCTCAGACGTCGCCAGTCGTGGTATTTATTTAACAGGCGGTGGTGCGCTACTAAAAGACATAGATCGCTTAATTTCTGAAGAAACGGGATTACCTGTTCATATTGCAGACGACCCCTTGACATGTGTTGCACGCGGGGGAGGTATGATTTTGGAAATGCTAGACAAAAAAGGCGTATCCACATTTTCTCTCGAATAAATAATCCACGTCGTTTCTTGAATGTTCGCGTTAACTAAGGCCACTTCTGTTAACGCGAATGGATTTTAATTTTATTTATGGATTGTCGCCATTAAACTCTTATTTGCAACCAGCTCATCAATTAACTTGCGTTTGTTGATTGCAATTATTGCATCTATCACCTTGTTAATTACCGATTACCGTAGCGAACGCTTATTGCCGCTACGTGCAACATTATCTGTATTAACGGATTCACTCAAATACGCCGTCGATTTACCCGTCAGCCTTTTTGAAAAGGTATCAAGCGAATTATCAAGTTACGATACGCTAAAAAAAGAAAATACATCGCTACGCCAAGAGCAACTTATCAATAGAACGCAGTTACTTAAGTTTGATGCACTTGAAAAAGAAAATATTCGTTTGCGTGCCTTACTAGAAAATTCATTTAAATTAGGTGAACAAGTTCTTATTGCAGAATTGTTATCAATTAACTTGGTCGCTGATGAGCATATTATGGTTGTCAATAAAGGCACACGCTTTGGTGTTCATCCACAGCAACCCGTTCTTGATGTTAACGGCGTCGTAGGTCAAGTATTTCGTGCCCTACCCTTTAGCTCTGAAATTATGCTTATTACCGATCCAAATCATGCAATTCCTGTTCAAGTCAATCGTAACGGATTACTCACCATTGCCGTCGGTAGCGGCATGTCAAATCAACTCAACCTGCCTTATTTACCCAATAATGCGGATATTCGCCCCGGTGACTTATTAATTACGTCGGGACTTGGTGGTGTTTTTCCTGCTGGCTATCCTGTGGGAATTGTCGATGATTTCCCCGAAACCAATAATAAATCCATTCCGCACATTACCGCTACGCCAAAATCACTTTTAGATAGAAAGCGTGAAGTATTGATTGTGTGGGGAAGTAATGCGCTGATGCCACTCACCACTCCACTAAGTAAAACACCCGCCGATAATGAACAATAGCTATAGCGCAATGCGTATTTTCATCACATTATTCTTTGCCATGTGTTTGCGCATCACGCCCCTATCTGACACACTCGCTCCCCTCAATCCAGATTGGGTATTGCTTGTGCTTATCTACTGGAGCCTTGCTATTCCTGAGAGCGTAGGCATTGCCCATGCGTGGTTTTTGGGGATTTTAGTGGACGTGTTATTGGGTCGGCATTTTGGGCAAAATGCCTTCATTTATTCACTCGTCATTTACGCCTGCTTAGTTTGGCATAAACAATTGCGCCAGTTCCCTGTTGTTCAACAAAGCGCTTTTATTTTCCTATGTTTATTATTTTCACAATTGCTGTTTTTCTGGTTTAAAAATGTTCATGCCTCTGTACAAATTACCGGTATATTTTGGCTACCCATTTTTAGCGGCACCGTACTATGGCCATTTATCTACCAACTTATGCGTTCAATTCGTCGGCTTTAACCGTCACACTTCACATTTATGCCACGTGCTTATAGCCTTCAAGATAATTCCGTTGAAAATCGCGTCTTTTTCAATCGAATTGTTGCTGCTTTTTTTATCGTTGTTCTACTCACCGCTGGACTGGTTGTGCGACTGGTTTATCTGCAAATTGTCGGGCACGAACACTACGCTACGCTGGCCAAAGAAAATAGTGTAAAAATTCAACCTCTCGTACCTGCTCGAGGCTTAATTTACGATCGCAACGGCAAAGTTCTTGCTGAAAACACACAGTCTTTTAGCCTTGAACTCATCCCCGAGCAAATTAGCGACATGGATGCCACACTTTTACAACTGCAAAAACTGCTCAATATTCCTAACGAAAAAATCGAGCAATTCCAAAAACAACGTAAACATCAAAAACGATTTATCAGCACCCCCTTACTCCTAAGCATGACGGATGAAGAAATTGCGAAATTTGCCGTTGTACGCCCCTATTTTACCGGCGTTGATATTGCCTCACGACTTGTTCGAAATTATCCTTACAGCGACCTATCGGCACATGTCGTGGGCTACGTTAGTCGTATCAATGAAGCCGAAATGAAAACATTGCCGATATCTGAATATCGAGGATCAAGTCATGTTGGAAAACTGGGCATTGAAAGTTTTTATGAAACCCAATTACATGGCAAAACGGGGTATGTCGAAATTGAAACAAACGTGCAATCACGGGCAATCAACACCTTCAATACCGTGCCACCTGTTTCAGGTGCAAACCTACATTTAACACTTGATATTGATTTACAAAAAACAGCGTATGATGCACTTGAAGGCTATAACGGCGCTGTCGTAGCACTTGACGTCACCACAGGTGGCGTTTTAGTGTTTTCAAGTCGTCCTGGCTTTAATCCTAATCCGTTTGTTGTAGGAATTGATTACGACGCCTATCAGAATTTGCAATCCTCTGAAAATCAACCTCTCTACAATCGTGCACTACGTGGTTTATATCCCCCCGGATCAACGATGAAACCGTTTGTCGCACTGGCGGGCCTAGAATACAATGCAGTAGGATTTGATCAAAAACACTATTGCCCAGGGTTTTATCAACTACCCAATGTGCCACATAAATACCGCGACTGGAAACATGGCGGTCACGGATGGGTAGGCATGAGTGAGGCAATCACAGAGTCCTGTGACGTATATTTTTACAGTTTAGCATCTGTTTTAGGCATTGATAATATGCACCATTTTTTACAGCAATTTGGTTTTGGTGAAAAATCAGGCATTGATTTGGTTGGCGAAAAAACAGGCTTACTCCCTTCACGTGAATGGAAAAAACAACAAAAAAATCAAAACTGGTATCCCGGTGAAACGCTCATTACGGGGATTGGTCAAGGATATTTGCAAGTCACGCCCATTCAACTTGCTCGGGCAACTGCTATCCTCGCCAATGGAGGAAAAACCATCACACCGTTTCTGGTTGATAAAATTGTCAGCCCATCCCAAACCCAAGACAATGCAAAACCGATTGAAAAAACCATTCCACTCAAAAGTGCGAATATTGCACATATAACCGATGCTATGATCAATGTTGTTCACGATTCACATGGTACTGCAAAAAATATCGGCAAACATATCAGCTATCAAATTGCTGGCAAAACAGGCACAGCACAAGTGTTCAATATCAAACAAGAAGCGCGTTATAACGAAAACGCTATTGATTTTAAATTACGTGATCATGCACTATTTATCGCCTTTGCCCCCGCTGATAATCCTAAAATTGCAATTGCTGTTGTTGTTGAGAATGGCGGGCATGGTGGCTCGGTAGCGGCACCAATTGCTGATAAGGTTATTCAACAATATTTGGAGAGTATCAATGTACATTGAAACCCGTCATGAAGAATTTGAGAAACACTCGTTTATCGGTCATATTCTGCGTAAATTGCATATTGATATTCCCTTATTTGTCACGCTGGTATTAATTTCAATTCTTAGCTTTGTCATTCTCTACAGCGCAGGTGGACAAAGTGTAGATGTGTTAATCCGTCAAGCGATGCGCGTAGCGTTAGCCTTTACGCTAATGATTTTTTTGGCTCACATAGATCCATATCAATTCAAACGCTGGTCGGTTATTTTATTTAGTTTAGGGATTTTGCTGCTGCTGGCAGTTCTCATTTTAGGTGAAATCGGCAAAGGAGCGCAGCGCTGGCTTGAGCTAGGCGCTTTCCGCTTTCAGCCTTCAGAAATGATTAAAATTACCACTCCCATGATGATTGCGTGGTACTTAGCTGAATATGCACTACCACCAAAACCTAAACAATTACTCATCGCAAGTTTACTCATTATTTTGCCGACCCTGCTTATTGCAAAACAACCTGATTTAGGCACGGCGCTACTGGTAGCAAGCTCAGGCGCGGCGGTACTATTTTTTTCAGGTCTTTCATGGTGGTTTATTATTGGGATTGGTTCGCTACTAACAGCACTAACGCCTATACTCTGGCATTTCATGCACGACTATCAACGCGCTCGTGTACTGACATTTTTAAATCCAGAAGCCGATCCACTCGGACGCGGTTATCACATTATTCAATCTAAAATTGCGATTGGCTCAGGCGGTGTGTACGGTAAAGGTTGGCTTGGTAGTACGCAATCCGAACTCGATTTCCTTCCAGAAAGCTCAACCGATTTTATCTTTGCTGTCTTTGCGGAAGAATTTGGCTTATTTGGTTGCGTCAGTTTATTGATTTTGTATTTACTAATCATTGGACGCTGCCTCTATATTGCAGCGCAAGCCCGTGATACTTATTGCCGTTTGCTAGCTGGTAGTTTAGCGTTCACTTTTTTTGTGTATGTTTTTGTCAATATCGGCATGGTCATTGGCGTACTACCTGTGGTGGGCGTGCCTTTACCTTTGGTGAGTTATGGCGGTACATCCATTGTGACACTGTGCGCGGGATTTGGAATTTTAATGTCCATTCATACCCACAAAAAATTATTACACAATTGAAACCGTAATTTAAACCAATTCACGGTACAATGCGCAAAGAAAATAAATTTTCTCAATAACCCTGTCCATTCAACGTGTTTAAAAGGTGAGTTTTATGAATTTCAACGATTTCCTTAGTGACTTAAAAAGCAAAGCCAGTGAATTAAAAACACAGGCATTAAAATTTAAAAATAAAGATTTTTTAGATGCCGCTATGGCGGGTTCTGCGCTGATTGCGATGGCTGATGGGCATATTAGCTCAGAAGAAAAACAAAAAATGATTAAATTCATTGAAAATCACGATGCTTTATCTATTTTTACGACAAGTGACGTGATCAAAGCCTTTCAAGATTTTGTAGGTCAAATTGAATTTGATAAAGATATTGGCGAAGCAAAAGCCTATTTAGCGATTGGCAAAATGAAAAACAATGAAGAAGCAGGTCGTTTACTCGTTCGCATGATTATTGCCATTGCCTCGTCAGATGGTAATTTTGATTCTCACGAACAATCTGTTGCTAGCAAAATTGCTAAAGAACTGACCTTAAATCCGTCAGAATTTGGTTTAAACTAACATGGTGAGCGCCAGCGAAAAGTTTACGGTTATTGAAAGCGAACGTATTGCTGGCGCCACTTTTGATGTGGTGCGTTATGACTCGCTTCAAGGCTCAGATGATCTCAACGTAGCGGAAAAAATATTTTTTGCTAATCAAGCCAAGATTTATTTAAAAATGGTGCGAGTCACACTGCAAAATAGCGAATTATTACTCGAGCCTAGTGCCTTATATTTTATGAAAGGGCATTTGCAACTTGAATCCACCACTGGCGGCGGTATTGCAAAAGGCTTGATGCGTAAGTTTTTAAGCGGTGAAACACTTTTTCAATCGCGTATCAAAGGCAGTGGCGAAATTTTTTTAGAACCCAGTTTTGGTCATTATCTACTTTTTAATATTGATAATGATGGGCTCATTTTCGATAAACGTGCTTTTTATTGCGCATCCGGTGGCATTGAAGTCAGTGCAAAACTCCAACAAAATATCTCTAGCGCCTTATTTGGCGGCGAAGGTTTTTTCCAAACCCAAGCAAAAGGCACAGGTATAGTGGTTTTAATTTCGCCTGTTCCTGTCACTGAATTGCTTGTTTATGAATTGGCAGCAGGTGAAACTTTGTCCGTTGACGGTAATTTTGCTTTTGTACGCACGGCGAGCGTGAGTTTTCATGCACAAATGTCGAGCAAATCGCTATTTAGTACCGTAATGAGTGGTGAATTACTGCTACAAACATTCACCGGTCCGGGTACCGTTTGGCTTGCACCCACGCAAGGTGTTTATGACAAAATGAAATTACCTTATGGCGTTTCACAATTAAGTCATAACGCAGGTTCTTCGGGTACTGACACGCGATAAACACACTAATCCTTTTTCTTAGCGTCTGCTTTTTTTGACCTTTCTACTTGTCTTTATTCAATGCGCCTAAAAATCATTTTTCGTCTTGTTCACATTCATTGGGTGTTACTTCGTCACGGTTTGGATGAATTAGCATTGCAAACACCTTTTTTTCGGCCTATTCGCTATTTTGCTATTTTCTCACCGTATGCGCGTTTAAAACGTAATGCCGATACGCGCGGCGTTCGTATTCGCCGCACACTCGAAGATTTAGGGCCGATTTACGTCAAATTTGGTCAAGCACTCTCAACGCGTAAAGATTTATTACCTGACGATATTGCTGATGAATTAGTCAAATTGCAAGATAAGGTTCCGCCCTTTGCTAGCGCGGATGCAGTGAAAATTATTGAAAAAGCATTAGGCACCTCTGTTCAAAATGCTTTCGCCACATTTGATATAGCACCGCTTGCCTCGGCGTCAGTGGCTCAGGTACACACAGCAACGCTGCATACGGGTGAGAAAGTCATTGTCAAAGTGGTTCGCCCCGATATTGCACCGCGTATTGCCTCAGATATTGCCCTGCTTTATGAATTAGCCAGTCTTGCTGAACGTTTTTGGGTAGATGCAAAGCGTCTTCGCGCTAAAGAAGTAGTGGCGGAGTTTGAGCGTACAACCTTAGATGAACTCGATTTAATGCGCGAAGCAGCAAATGCGGCTAAATTGCGGCGTAATTTTGAAAATTCTGACAGCCTCTATATTCCTGAAATTCATTGGGAATTTACACGCAAGAATGTGCTTGTCATGGAACGCGTTTACGGTATTCCAGTTGGCGAGATTGCGCAACTGCAAGCCGGTGGTGCTAATTTCAAAGTTCTTGCGGAACGTGGCGTTGAAATCTTTTTCACGCAAGTTTTCCGCGACAATTTCTTTCATGCGGATATGCACCCCGGTAATATTTTTGTCGAACTACCCGATAAATATATCGCGGTGGATTTTGGTATTGTCGGTACCTTATCAAGTTCAGATCAACGCTATTTAGCGGAAAATTTCTTAGCTTTTTTCAACCGCGATTATCGTCGCGTCGCGGAAATGCACGTTGAATCTGGTTGGGTCCCAGCTGGCACACGTATTGAAGAATTCGAAGCCGCTATTCGCAGTGTGTGTGAGCCCATTTTTGAAAAACCACTCAAAGATATTTCATTTGGGCAACTACTACTGCGTCTATTTCAAACCGCGCGACGCTTTGATATGCACGTTCAGCCCCAGTTAGTGTTGCTGCAAAAAACATTGCTTAATATTGAAGGATTAGGCCGTCAGCTATACCCCGATCTCGATTTGTGGCAAACCGCTAAACCGTTTTTAGAAGGCTGGTTTCAGGAACGTTTAAGTCCAAAAGCGAAAATAAGTAAATTAATTAAACAAATTCCCGAATTTGCAGATCAATTTCCCGAAATTCCATCGTTACTTTATAAAGCGCTTGATAATGCCGCTCATGCACAACAACGCGCTGAACTTCAGCAACGTGAATTCGCCTTATTACGTCTTGAAATAGCTAATCAGAAGCGCAGTCAACTCTGGGCGATTTTAACGGCAGCTATGATGGTTTGCGCAGCCATTTGGTTTAAATAAACGTCAATACCGACATCAAACAAGACTCGTTACCTTTTGGAGAAGGATTATGATTTCAATGTACACCGTTTCTGTTCCGCCGATGATTCGCAGCTTATCTAATTTACGTGCCATTCTTGAAAAAGCCATTATCTATTCGGCGAATAAAAACATTGATCCAGCCGTTCTTGTCAATGCGCGTCTTTATCCCGATATGTATCCGCTGGTGAAACAAGTACAAATTGCAACGGATGTGGCGAAAGGGGCCGTTTCACGTCTAGCGGGCATTGAACCACCTAAGTTTGAAGATAATGAATCGACTTTTGCTGAATTAATCTCTCGCATTGATAAAACCCTTGAGTTACTGCATGCAAGCACACCAGAACACATTAACGGCTCAGAAGAAAATACTATTGTCTTTCTTATCCGCGATAAAACGGTGACTTTCCAAGGATTGCCTTATTTACTCGACTTTGTTTTGCCTAATGTGTATTTTCATGTGAGTACGGTTTACGCCATTTTGCGACACAATGGCGTGGAAATTGGCAAACGTGATTTCCTTGGAAACGTGTATTAAATTCACTTGTCTCTATAACGCCTGATTCTGCATAATTTTAATGACATTAAATGACCAACAACAAGCTGCTATCGATGCGATGCTCGACTTCGTCAAAACAGGCCGTGAAGACATCTTTTGTTTAATTGGCCCTGCAGGAACAGGCAAAAGTTTTACTATTCAGCATTTAATCGAACTGTTACCAAAAAACCTCAAAGTCTGTTTTACCGCGCCAACCAATAAAGCGGTGCGCGTGTTAAAAACGATGTCCGAGCGTCAAGGCCTCGCCGTCAAATGTGTCACGATTCATTCACTACTGGGGCTGAAAATTGAAACGCGAGGAGGCAAAGAAATCCTCACCAGCAGTGGCAAAAGTAGCATTGATCATTTTGATTTAGTGGTCATTGATGAAATTTCAATGATTGATGAGGAGTTGCTTAATTATCTTCACAGCGCGATTGATATGGATGGTGTTCAACTCATTATGATGGGAGATGATGCGCAATTACCCCCTATTGGCGAGAAAAAATCACTGACGTTTACCTTCAAAAACAGTCATTACTTAACGAAAGTCATGCGTCAACGCAGTGAAAATCCGATTTTGGGTTTGTGTAGTGATATTCGAGAAGCCATTGCAAACGGTGCGATGACGCTCCCCACCATGCAATCGCAAACTAATGAAGCAGGTAATATTGGCGTGCATGTCATGCCAGGGCGACACTTTACACACTGGATGCCGTCTGCGTTTAGCAATGAAAAATTTGATGGTGATTTTGATAAATACCGCGTCGTTGCATGGCGAAATAAAACCGTAGATTTTTATAACCGGAAAATTCAAAAACTGCGTTACGCGGATTTAGATCAGCCTTTTGCTATCGGTGAACCCATCGTTTTCTCAAATCCACTTCACGCAATCAGCACCGAGATAGATTTTAAGTTAAATAAAAAGCTTGAGAAAGATTGGGATAAAATTCTCATCGGAACAGAATCTGAGGGCAAAATCGAAAAAATCAAAAAACTTGATCCTTATACATTCTCGCCTACGCGCAAACACATCAACAACGGTTTTCACTTTAACACTATTATTCTCACACGTTACAAGGTCACATGTAGCATTGTAGGCCAAAAAGAGCGTATCAGCTTCATTGTCACCGACAATAAACAAGCACTGGATAGATTGCTTGAATTTATGGCGAAAAATGTATTAGCCAAACATTTTGATTGGATTGATTATTGGAAAATTAAGCGAATTTTCACTGATATTCGTCCCGCTTACGCGATGACTGTACATAAGTCACAAGGATCAACCTTTGAAAATGTCTTTGTCGACGCGCAGGACATTCTTTCCAATCCTAATCGAGAAGAAGCGCTACGTTGTCTCTACGTTGCTATTAGTCGAGCGAGCAATAACGTGATTGTGAACATTTAGAGCATTAAAGTAGGGTACCGTTATCAAATGTAGTAAAGTTTATCCACAATTTATGGCGCAGCAAATGACCGTGAACTATTTATGAAAGGTATTGATGTGAGTTATTACTACGAAGATTATAGTGAATTTAAGACTGAGGAGCTGTAGTCATGATTCATGTAAATTTTACGGAGAAATTAATTCAAGACATTGTGAAATTAAATTGTGCGAACAGCAATATGAATATTATCGGGATTTACTATTGCGTTTTCCCAAAGCAGTAGCAGAATCTGTGGAGAAACAAAATGGATGAAATCAGCCAAGTAAAACAGCTAGTCAGTGAAATCAATCGTTTACATCATCAATTTTCGAATGATTATTTTGAAACAGGAATAATCGAAAAAATCAATCTCTCCAGAACCATCACGCATGTGCTCGCTACTCATATATACAAGTATCGCCTGACATTGCACGAATGCGTCAATGATTACCTGATGACCGCGAATATCAACATCAAGTATTTTTATCGCGTGAAAACCCGAGAAAGTATTGATGATAAGATTGGGCGTTTTTCAACCCGTGAAGATCAATACCCCGTCAATAACTGGCTCAATGACATTTTTGGTGCCCGCATTATTTTAAGTGCTGATGAAATAAATTCGGTTATGGATTTGCTCGATGACTGGCAAGAAGAATTGAGTTTGAAAAATTGGTATTTGCGCGATAAAGAAGGCTATCGCGGCTTGCATATTTACTTTAAAAATAAAAATAACTTCTATTTCCCTTGGGAGCTGCAAATTTGGGATGCAGAAGACATTCAAAGCAACATTCAAAATCATGAGAAATTCAAGCGCACCTTTATGTAAACAAAATACGAATGATGAGTTGCCTTAACAGGGACTGTTTACTAACCCCTTGTGAGCTATTTTATAAAGGCTATAGTGTATTTAAGGCTGAGGATAAGGCGGTTATTAATTTAAAACCGCAAATACGAAGCGATATTACTTCATATAAGATGGTTGGTTTTGCGCGTTAAGTATTAGTGAATGTATTAAGAACGAATACATGTTGCTGATGAATATTTAAGGTACTACGAATGACTTGTACCAAAAAAATTATTATGGAAGGGAAATGAACATAGAAATACCAAAACTAAAGAGAGAAATTCAATTAATTAAATAGTCATTGATTTTAAATAATATAATTTAATTAATGTAATTTGATAAAATATAGAAGAATTAAATTTTCCAAGGAAAAAAGAACATGGTCAACTCCGTATTAAATAATCTATAAGTCATGTCTAATTTATTTTTATTAGGTTTCAATACCTCGCACCAATTGCGACACGGTGATTGGAATCACTTGCTCGCTTAGATATCTAAAAAGTTTTGCAAACTTTTAGTGCAATGATGAAGAGTCAAAATTACCAATAATATTTTTCAATAATTTATCAAGTTGCATTTTATCTGTTGATGTAAGTCGACCAAGTTGCGTCAAGACACTACTTTGTTCAAATGAAAAACTAATGGTTTTAAAATGGACGGTTTCAACAATCCAGCTTCTTGCCAATCTTGGATCACAACGTCACCATAATCTAGGGGATCACGAATACGACTACTTACTGCTAACAAAATAATATCACGGCGGGATTTTTGATATTGTTCATGACTAATAACAACAGCCGGACGCTTTTTAATACCCATACCACCACTGAAGGGAAATGGCACTATCACAATATCGCCGAAATTATAATTGATCATAAATGGCATCTTCTTCATTATCCCATGCGTTTCTTAGTACGCTTTCGGATAAACGCGCTATCTCCGTGGTTTCTGAGGAAATCATTATGCCGTCTTCTTGAGCTAATTGTTGCAATACAATTTGTGCCAATCGGAATTTATCTGCGTGAGAGAGTGTGGAAATTGAAGGTAATAATTCGGCAATTGACATATTTATCTCCTAATTTTAATGGAAGAAATCTGTTCATTTATAAGTATAATCCAGTTTTCAACTTGGTTCTCAAGCAACG
>Ga0209358_10001830_pt1 | contig 16608 bp, 14 predicted proteins | sample LauGreFa1BDMLBSN_2_FD_187574 | JGI IMG/M metagenome (GOLD analysis project Ga0209358, IMG submission 187574) | Freshwater lake microbial communities from Lake Michigan, USA - Fa13.BD.MLB.SN (SPAdes) (version 2) | ecosystem: Environmental > Aquatic > Freshwater > Lake | place: Lake Michigan, USA... | reverse complement strand
TTTTGTCGAGGCCTATGCCAATGTTTTGGCTGTGATGAGGGCGATTCGTTTGGCTCGTGCCAATGTGCCGGCAGCCAATGCTGAGTCAGTGGAATATCTGGGAAATCGCTGTTCTCGCCAAGACCTGCTGGATTTGAGTCGGCCTGCTGGGCTATTGGAGGCCCTTATGGCTGAATGGGGGGAGTTGATGCGTGTGCTTTTGGGATGACAAGGGAGTTGAACCCGGTTTAAACGAGTCGTCAATTGGGTGGTCGGTCGTCACGCCCTGAGCCGATAGAGACACGCTCGATGATGGGATCATTTGACGTGCCACATACACTGAGCCAACTGCTTTTATCTTCCAAAACCCCATCATCACGATTTAACGCACCGGTTGTTGAATGGCCGCTTGGTTTCTTACTCACTTTTGTTTCATTCTTGGCCATTCTTGGCGACCGACTTCGTGTTGATTGGGATGTTGAAAGGCCCTCCCAGGGTGTCGGTCTAAAAAAATCATGTATTGTATCCCCACGTATTCTGGTTGACGGGTCCCAACGATTCCCGATGACGCTCATGCGGATGGGGGGCGTTTTGGGTGATGGGTTTAGGATGCCTTTTATTGTCTGATGATGGCACAATATGCTAACATCCCCCCTTTTTTTTCCCTTTTTTTAAGGAGTCTACTGGAATTGAATACCCCAACCCCTCATCAACAGGCACACCGGTTTTTAGAGTCCGAATGGGGGCGTCGTCACGCCCCCCATCCCCCTGGTTTTTTGACGGTTAGGGATGTAACGGCTTCTGTTTGGATGTTGTTATTAGAGGAGGGCATTCGCTTTAAAACCAACCCTACCTATCGTGCGGGTGCGTTGGAAGGCCAATCAGTGGCCTTATTGTTTCAAAAAACATCCACCCGTACCCGGTGTTCGTTTGAAATTGGGAGTGCAGAATTGGGTGCGGTTCCGGTGGTGATTGATTGGCGGTCATCGAATTTTACGTTGTCTGCGTTAGAAGATGAAAGTGCGGTGTTGTCCCGTTATTGCGACTTGATTGTGGCCCGTGTGTACCATCATTCGGATTTGGTGACCATGCAACAACACAGTCGTGTGCCTGTGGTGAATGGCCTGTGTGACCTGCACCATCCCTGCCAGGCATTGGCTGATATGATGACCATTCGGTGTGTATTTGGCACGTGTGATGTGAATCTGTTGTATGTGGGGGATGGGAACAATGTGTGCCATTCTCTCATTCAAGCGACGGTGTTAACGGGGGCTCGCATGCGGGTCATTACCCCCCCGCATCATGCCCCGGATCCGGCCATTCTGGCGGCGGCGGGGGATCGGGTGAGCCTGTCTCACACGATGAGCGACGAGGCGTTTGCATGGGCTGACGCGGTCTATACCGATACGTGGGTGTCAATGGGTCAAGAAGACCAATCCGAGGCCCGCATGGCTACTTTTATGTCTTATCAAGTGTCTGCTGAATGGATGGCCAAGGCCCCCGCTCATGCGGTGTTTATGCATTGTTTGCCGGCCCATCGGGGCATGGAAGTGACGGCTGATGTATTGGATGGTCGCCAATCGATTGTGCTTGATCAGGCAGAAAATCGAAAGCATGCCCAAAAGGCGTTGTTGTGTCACCTTCTCACCTAATCCCGTTTCAGGTGGGGGATCAACTGACCCTATCCATTGATGATGTGGGGTCGACGGGTGAGGGGATTGGCCGCTATCAAGGGGTCACGGTTTTTGTAACGGGGGCCTTGCCGGGTGATACCGTGACGGCACGTATTACCCACTGTTATCCCCGATATGCCAAAGGGGAATCACTTTCGTGTGTTCACCCGTCGCCTGATCGGGTGACCCCACGGTGTGACTTGGTGGGTCGATGTGGGGGGTGTCAATTGCAAGCGTTGTCCATGCCGGCCCAGTTGGCATTAAAGCAACGGCGGGTTAACCGTTTGCTGGGGTTTACGGGTGCTAGCATCGCACCCATTGTGGGCATGGCCTCGCCTTGGGGTTACCGAAACAAAGCGATGGTGCCCATTCATTCATCTGGCATGGGGTTTTATCATATCGGGAGCCATCAGGTTGTGCCCCTGACCACGTGTGCCATTCAAGACCCTCGGTTGACCCACGTGTTGACCGTGATTCGATCCATCATGGCGGCCCACGGGATAACGGGGTATGACGAAATCGCCCATACGGGGTCCTTGCGTGGGGTGCTGTTGCGTCATTCAGATACCCACTGTGTGGTGGTGTTGATGGGCCGTGTCCCCCTTGAAGACCCATCGATTTGGTGGCCGTTAACGGCCATTCAGGGTATCACCGGCATTGGCTGGATGACCCATACCAGCGATTCCAATCGCATGATTGAAGGGGAATTGATCCCTATTTGGGGTGAGTTAAGTCTCACCCATTCGGTTCATGGGTTGTCATTATCGGTTTTGGCTACCTCGTTTTTTCAGGTCAACCCGGTTCAATATGAACGCATCATGGCATTGGTGGGACGTCACCTGGACACGTGTGCACCCCGTTCGGTTTGGGATTTGTATGCCGGTGTGGGGGGATTTGGGTTGCTGGCCGCCCAAAAAGGGGCGGTCGTGAATATCGGTGAATGGGACCCGGTTGCCATTGACTGGGCCCGTGTGAATGCCCAACAAACCCATTGCGAGGGTGTGGGGTGGGGGGTGGGCGATGCGGCTGATTTGTACACCGAATGGGTGACGTTATCAGGGGTGCCAGACATGGTGATTTTGGATCCCCCTCGCAAAGGGTTGTCAACGGGCTTATTGGCTGCCTTGCACCGTCATTCCCCGGAGTGGGTGCTGATGGTGTCGTGCGATGTGGCCACCCTGGCCCGTGATCTGAGGGGCTTGTCTGCCCATTATCGTTGTGTGTCAATTGACCCATTTGACATGTTCCCTCACACCATCCATATTGAATGTGTGGCATTGTTATCCCGTCTCAAATAAGGAGGGTTTTGAATGAAACTGATGGTGTGGTCTGGCTTGTTGGTGGCAGTGGCAGTGGGAGTGGGGGCATGGTGGTCGCGTGATGTGCAGGCCGCTGTACCGGCTCGCTTATATGATACCCCTTTGTATCCCAATGGGGGGGATAAGACCAATTGGAATGCCTACAAAGGCAAGGTGTTGTTGATTGTCAATGTGGCGTCCAAGTGTGGCTACACGTCGCAATATGAGGGCTTAGAATCGCTGTATCGTACCTACAAAGACAAGGGGTTGGTGGTGATGGGGTTTCCATCCAATGATTTTTTGATGCAAGAGCCCGGGACCGATGACGAGATAGCCACGTTTTGTCGGACCCAATATGATGTGACGTTTCCGCTGTTTAAAAAAAGCAGGGTAAGGGGTAAAGAGGCCAATCCTGTCTTTGTGTATCTTACCAACAAAGAAAAAAACCCTGATTTTGCAGGGAATATTAGCTGGAATTTCAATAAATTTTTAGTCAATCGGCAGGGGCAAGTGGTGGCACGATTTGGTAGTGGGGTGACCCCCCAAGATGCCTCATTGATTCGAGCCATTGAGCAGGCACTGGCGGCCAAATGACCACCCTGGTTTGGTTTCGTCGGGATTGTCGCTTGACGGACCATCCAGGTATTCATTGGGCGTCCTCTCGTGGCCCGGTGGCATTTGGGTATGTGGTTCCTTCCCCTGACTACCCGTGGGCCATGGGGGCGGCCCAACAGTCCTGGTTGCATGGCACCCTGGCGTCCCTGTCTGCCGATTTGGGTGCCCGGCAGGCCCAGTTGTTATTGGCAAAAGGGGACCCGCTCACGGTGATTCCCCAATGGGTGACGGACTTGTCCGCCACTGCGGTGGTGGTGGCCGATGACCCCCATCCCCAGCATGTCAAATGGGACCAGCAACTGGCGGAGCATTTGGCCAAGTGCGGGGTGTTGTATCACCGGGTGAATGCCTTGCGTTTAACCGAACCTTTCGAGCAATACAAAGCCGACGGGGCCCCGTTTCGGGTGTTCACGCCGTTTTGGAAGCGGTTACAAACCCTTGAGGTTCCCTTGCCACTTCCCGACCGTCCGGTGGACCCTGCCCCGCCAATTCCCACTGCCACCCTCTCATCGTTGGGACTCAAACCCCATGTGCCCTGGGATTTAGGGTTTGATTGGGTGCCAGGACGTGAGGGTGCCCTGGCCTTGTTGTCCCGCTTTTTGCCCCAAGCGTCTGCTTACGGGCTCCATCGGAATACACCCTCGAGGGTTTCAACGTCCTGTTTGTCTCCGTATTTGGCGTTGGGGGTGGTGTCACCCCGTGAGGTATGGCATTCGGTATCGTTGGCACAAGCCCCCACGTTTTTATCCCAAGTGGGGTGGCGTGAGTTTGCGTATCACACCCTGGAAGGGGCCCCGCAATTGGTCGATACCCCCCTTCAGCCATCCTTTGAACGCTTTCCCTGGTCGTTTGATGCGGACACATTTCAGCGGTGGACCTCGGGTCAAACCGGGTACCCATTGGTGGATGCGGGCATGCGAGAATTATGGCAAACGGGTTGGATGCACAACCGGGTTCGCATGGTAGTGGCGTCTTTTTTGGTGAAGCATTTGCTCATGCCTTGGCAGGAAGGGGCGGCCTGGTTTTGGGACACCCTCATCGATGCGGATTTACCCAACAACACATTGGGGTGGCAGTGGGTGGCCGGTTGTGGGGTGGATGCAGCCCCTTACTTCAGGGTGTTTAATCCCTTTTTACAAAGTAAAAAATTTGATCCGCAAGGTCGTTATATTCGGCAATGGGTGCCTGAATTGGCTCATTTGTCATCGGATAGGATACATGACCCTGACGGTGTGCCGGGGTATCCCCGACCCATGGTGGATCATGCCACCGCCCGACAACGGGCCTTGGATGCCTGGGCCACCCTTCGATGAAAGAAAACTGGCGCCCATGGGTGGCGGTTTGGGGGGCCATTGTGGCCAGTTTATTGTTAGTAGGGGGGATTCGATGGGGGGGAAGTGTGAGGGGGGTTCGATTGGTGGTGGTGAATGAGTCGTATGTGCCCATTCAATCACTGAACATGCATTACCGTGGTCCCGTTGGGGGTCGGTTGAGTTCTCGTCGAGGGGATGCCATTATGATGCCACAACTGCCCATTGGGGACTATCATTTTAGGGTGGATGCGGACGGGTATGCCCCTTATTATTGGCGGCAACGGTTGTCGCAATCCTTAACCGGCCAAACCATTTTGATTCGGTTAAGTGGCCTGACCCGTCAAAGCCGGATTAGTCCGGTATCTACCCGTGTGGTATGGGGCGATGCCGTCAAGGTCCAACTGGCAGATCCTTCCTTGACTTTCCTTAAAGTGACGATGTACCGGTCTAACACGGACCATCTGGATTTTTCGGAAGGTCGTACCTCCTATTATTTATCTAAAGTACTTCGACGCGACCCATTAACGGATCTTATCTCACCCAAAGAATGGGTGAAAGTTTGGCAACAAAAAATCAGTGCGGCCACTTGGTCGTCGCCGAATCGTCAGGTACGGGATGTGTCGCTGAGCGTGCCATTTCCACGTCCCGGTTTGTATGTTTTGGAATGGACAGCGGGGAAGGGGGCGGTGCGTCATGAACCGGTTCGGTATGTCATGTTGGTGTCCCCTTATGCGGTATGGCAAGAATCAGGTGGCCGATTGTTTTGGGTGAATCCTGCCAACACGGCCCCGGTGGCGGGTATGTTGTATCGGGTTCGGTTGGAAGGGGATGGCATACAGTTGCAACAGGTGATGACGGTGACCCAATACAACCAAAGCATGCGTCGGTTATCGGGTGCCGATGCCGTGTTTTTTAAGGGGCAAGACGGGGGGATGGACATGATCCCTTATCATGCCAATGACCCGGTTGCGTCCGTGCCGGTTATTCCCATTTCGGACGATGGGCGTCCATCGATGGTTTGGTTGTTGCCATCGGGGGAACAGGGTCGATTGCATTTGCAGGATGAGCGGTCGTATCGGGTCAGGGTAGGGGATCGCATGCTCCACTTATCGTTTACCAATGGGGTGGCCATGGGGCAGGGTATTCGGGGGCATTCGTCGTGGCAATTGGGTTTTCGAGGCGGAATGACACCCCGCATGGGGTGGCAGTTACCGTCTCAACCCGTGGGGTTGGATCCGATGCCGCTTGCATCGTATGTCATCGAAGAATACGGGTCCGTGCCGGTGTCACATCCGGATGGGTCTCAATGGGCGTGTTATGTGGGGCATCATGTCATAGCAGAAGGGGTGGTGTCACAAGGGAAGGTCGTCTTACCGTCTGGTATGTGGCCGTTGCCCTTGCCAGTGGATGCGGTTCTTCGGGTTGCTTCCGATTCGGTGGGCTTGCCCGTTCGGGTCTGGCCTACAGGGGGGTACCCTGGGGACATGGATGCATTGGGGGTCCGGGTATTAACGCCTTGGGTGTCAATCGGGGAGCCGTTGGAGATCATGACCCAATCATCACGATCCCATCGGGTATGGGTAACCTTTCCGTCTGAATGGGGTCTTAATGGGATGTGGTTACCAGTAGGGCCCACCCCCAGACGGTTTTCATTCCCGGTGCGACATCCGGCAAGATCCCATGCCCGTGTGGTCATCACGGGATTGATTAACCGGCAATGGGTGTCATCGGTGTGGCGGGTTGATACCCTGATTCGAAGGCCTCAGCATCCTCCCCCTGTACCCATACTGCCCACGAGTTTACACCCTGGTTCCCAAGTTCAACTGTCTTGGCCGTTATCATCCCGCACCGGGGCTCGGTTGACGTGGGTGGGTTTTTCGACGCAGCGTCCGGTGGTTCCGTCATTGGTTTCGTACCAATTCCCCTTGAGCCATGGTGTTCGATTGCCATTTAAGACAATCGCGGTGTCGTACGATTCATTTAATTCACTTCGTGACCAACGCATGACCATTCAGGTGCCCAAAGAACGGGGGTATGTGACGATTGTGACGTTGCATGATGATCGCGAGGAGGGGGTGACCCAATCGGTGTGGGTTTTACCGGTGGGCCGCACACTTTCGATGGATGTACCGGTCATTCATCACGCCCGACCCTTGGACAAGGTTCACTTGCCAGTGACGATTGCGAACGATACCCATGGGCCGAGTCGTGTGGAGGTGATGGTGTGGTCTGACCGGTTTCATTATCGTGCTACCCATGAGGTGTTGCCACGATCACGAGCGGTGGTGTTGGTGACGATTCCGATCCCCCCTTTGCCGACCCCTCGTCGGTTACCGGTGTTGGTTAAAATCAAAGGAGGGGGGACGGTGTTGCATCATACCGTGACCATTGGGGTACAACCGTTGCGATTGCCATTGGCCGTTTGGCAGGTTCCCATGATAGACGACCCTGCACAATGGGCTGGGTTTTCGGCCCGCTATGGTCAGGTATGGCGCACGGGGCACCCGGATGTGATGCGGCTGTTTCAGCAATTGGGTCGGGCTCCTATTAGTGCGATGGATGGGGCAGAACGTGTCTGGCAACTGGAGCAGATACAGACCCTTCCCCCTGAATTGGCGGGATGGCAAGCGATTCAAACGGACCGACGGCGTGCGATCGTCAAGGGACCCACTGGCTGGCTATCTGATCCGATCAATGGGTCGATTCAAGCCTGGCGAGGTGACCGTGCTGATCGTGGTGAACTGGCTTGGTTTGCCCCGATGGTATTGGATGGGTCACCGGTGTGGATAGGGGAGCAGTGGAATTGGTGGGTGGCCTCTCAGTTGGCGGTGTCGATGCTGTCTAAACGGTACCCTGAAGTGGTGGGGGTGTTGATGGCAAGACGGACGCAATGGCCAGTGCTGGTTCCCACCCTTGCCACGGATACGACATCGGTAGGGGCTTTAATGGCGGCCCATCATCACCGTCGATTGACCTGGGGGACAGACCCTGTGTGGTCGGTTAGTACCCACAATCGGGTGGTGTCACCGGGTGTGTGGGTGGCAGCGCCTCGGCTTCAGCCCATGGCATGGCGGTCGATGGTGTCATCCTGGCAACGGGATGGCCATACGTTATGGTTACGTGTATCAGGGGTGCGACGGGGGGCCCATCTGGTGGTGCCATGGCCTACGGGTGCGACCGGGGTGATGGTGGTGGGGGGGCAGTGGCGCTCACTGGGTGGGTTGGTCCACATTTGGGATGTGTCCACCGATCCTGTTATGATTGGGTTTCCCCGTGCCTTGCGTGCCCAGCGCTTACCCAGTGTGGGATGGGTTCGGGATGATGAACGGGGGTATTTTGTGATTCCGGAGGTGACTGAATGATGCGATGGTTAGTGTTGGGTGCCAACGGGATGATTGGGCGCTCGTTGGTGGGGGCCCTTGAGGCCACGGCTCAGGATGTTAAAACGGTGGGTCGGCATCCCACATCGGACTGTTTTTGGTCATTGGATGCCCCGTTTCCGGTTCATCTGTTAGAGGGTGTGGATGTGGTGGTGAATTTGATTGGGGCCCCCATCATGGATCAGCGATGGACCACCCAACGATGGGTGGATTTAAAATATACCCGTGTGGAATCGACCCAAGCGGTGGTAACCGCGTGCCAGACACTGGCGGATCGGTCGATTCATGTGATCAATGCCTCGGCTGTGGGCATTTATGAGTGGGATGTGTTGGCCGATGAACAGGGCCCGTTGGGACATCATCCGGTGGCAGAATTGGTTACCCAATGGGAGCGTCCCTTGGCTGCCTTACCAGAGCACCAGCTTGAAACCCGCTTGCGATTGGGGGTGGTGCTCTCGCAACAGGGGGGAGCCTTACCGCGGTTGGCTACCCTTGCCCGTTGGGGATTGGGTGGCACCCTAGGCGTGGGAACCCAATGGGTGTCTTGGATCCACGTGGCGGATGTGGTGGCCGCCATTCAGCATTGTGTGGCCCATCGGGTGACCGGTCCGGTCAATCTGGTGTCGCCTTTCCCCCAATCCAATCATGCGTGGATGGGGGCCATTCGCCGACAAGTGGGGGTTCGATGGGGGATGCCGGCACCGGCGTGGGGTCTACAGATGGTGCTAGGAGACCGGGCTTGTATGGTGTTAAAGGGACATCGGGCCATACCCCAACGGCTATTGGATAGTGGGTATTCGTTTCAGTTCCCATCATTGGACATGGCATTGTGTGAGGCGATGTCAGGCATTCGTTCATAGGTTTAACGCCTACCCCAAGGGGGGTATAACCCACTATTCTTACCACGTGGATTCAATAGTTCCCCTCTGGGGAGTAGGCGGAGTATCAAATGGCACCCCAATGGTTTACATCAACTGTTACTGAACCGGTATCCGAGACATGGGGCCAATTTTGGTCTGAGTTTGGGGTTCGATTTTCCTATCCAATGGTGGCATTGGTTGGGGATCGCAACACGGCGGGAATCAAAAAAGTGTTGTTGTTTAATGGCAATCAAATGGCGTTGGTATCGATTGCGTCGCCGGTTCCCACCCGCAGTGTGTTGCGGTATTTGCCTGATCAAGACCAAGTACAAATTGATGGGGTTGAAGTGGGGCATGCCCAAGCCTCTTTGTGGACCCGAAAAATGGTGTATTTGATTCAAGAAAGCCGGGTGGCCTGGTTTTATATGGTGCCACGTAAGGCATCTGCGGTTCAACGCAATCCTTATTGGGAGCGGGTGGCAGAGTCAGTTGGTCGTACCCTCAAGATGCCTTATCCAGTGGATTTAATGCCAGCCGGTAAACAAGGGGCAAAGATGGTCTTGGGTATTCAATCGGGATTGTTAAAATTACAAAGTATTTTTGAAATGGCATCGGCCAAAGAATGGGATGATTTGCCAGTGCCGCCGCCGTCTTTTTCTCAGTTGATGAAAGGCTCGAATGTGTTGCATGAGTTGGACGCAGAGCGGCTCATTAGGGGGTTTTTTTCGTCGGATATGTTGGCGGTATTAGAATCGGATCATGTGGTGTGGCATGGCCATCGGATGCATGTGGATGCGATGTTTGATGTGGTCTTGGAATATGAATCCCCGAGTCGATTCAAGCAATGGATGATGGCCCTTGAGTTGTGGTTCATGGGGATGCCAGTGGTTCAAGACAACCGAGAAACGAGGCAACAGCGTATTTGGAAGCGAGAGTCAGAACGCATGGGTGTCATGCTGGCCCAATTAAAACAACAGGCAGATCACATAAGGCAACAATTATCGATGTGTCAAATTGAGGGGTTTTGCCAGGCCATCGAATCTCAACCCTTTGCCTTAATACATGGCTCAAATGATGCGTTGCGTCAAAAAGTGGTGTCCCAACTGTTGGGTTTGGATCGTGCGGTTCAGCAATTGCAATCGTTTTTTGAATGGAATCATCATGTGTTGCCCCACGCATTGGCGTGTGCGGCCCGATTGGCGGGCACCAAAGAATTGTTGAGCCGTTGGATTAAGCGTGCCGCTGAATCGGTGGGTGAATTGGGTGATTTGGTCGATGAAATCAAATGCCGGCGTGATGTGGCGACCAAACGATTGCAACACATCCAAAGCGTTGTGCATCAACTGATTTCTGTTAATCGACTCAACGCCATTGTGTCGCAATTGGATGCGATCACATTAGAATGAGGGGCACTCAGTCGGGGTGGGTAGATGCAGGCTGGACAACAGGGTGGTCTTTATGAGATTGCTCTTGCCACTTTGGGGATGTCGCCCCCTTCGATAGGGTTGAGGGGTGTGGTCTGACTTGCATACCCGCCACCATGATGGGGATGAATGGGAGAAAAGATGACCACGTTTGGGTGATGACGGGGTCTGATTGATCATTCTTTAAACTTGGGTTGGTTAAGTTGGGTCTTGGACCGCTGTTGGCAGTTGAGTTGGCTGTATGGCACGGGTGACGTTTTGTGAGGGTGTTGCGTGGGTAATAGAATGGGAGGGTGGTGCGATAAAGGAGTCAGTAATGGGTGTTGATCCATCGGGTGTGTTAGATAAAGCCACATGGGGGATCGCCGGAGCGATTTGGCGATGGTTGTGGTTTCGGCAGCGGTTGTATAGCTTGTTGTTGTTGCTTGTTTGGAGTGCGTTGTTTGCGATGGGGGGCATTTTTTTTGGCTTTCAGGAGTCGGATTTTCCTTCATTTTTTTTATGGGTGGCAGGGATCATGGTATTACCATGTGAGGTGGTGGTGGTGGGTGGCATTGCGTCAGCTGATCATGAGTCTTTCATCAGTTCTATTGATTGGTTGGATCTGTCATAGGACGGGGTTGGACCAGTTGGTTTTCATGCTATTAACCCCTATATGGTTAGAATTGCTGGCGATCTATTTATATCATGAGATGATCGGTCAGTCGTTTGGTGGGTTGAGAGTGGTGTTATGTCAACCCGATAAGGCCTCTTAAGGCCACCGTTTTTTATGATGGGTAGCCATCAGCGTGGCAACGTTGTGTGTGTTTCGTGTCGTATGCGATGGGGTCACCACAGACCATGATGGCATGAATGGTGTGGTCACAGGATGGTGGCGTTGTCATACTGGTGTTCGAACAGATTGGCATCAAGGGGCAGGTTGATGATTGCCTGTGTCACTGGTTTAATACTGGGATGCAGGTCAGGGTTTCCTCACGGCTGATACTTTCAATAGGGGAATCACTTGTATAACGATGATGAGGAGTGGTCAGTGAAACCCAAGGAATCTCATACACGGGATATGGTAGTGGTGCGATTGGATGGGTTGGGTGATATGATGCTATGGCTGTCGTCGCTTCAGCATCTTCGTCATTCGTATCCAACCCGTCATATCACCGTGATGATTCACGAACCGTGGGCCCCTTATCTAATGGGACTTAATATGGTCGATGACGTCATACCCGTGCCCTTTGTCACCCAGATGAATCACCTTAAAAGGGGTGTTTTTTATTATCTTCGACTGATTCGGTTGTTGTATCGTGTGTGGCGATGGGCCTTGACATGGGAGGCGAATATGGTGATTCATCCCACCCCTGCACGTACATTGTTGGCTGATGTATTGGCCACATCGATTAGGGCCCCGGTCTTGTGGGGCGTGGTTGGTAACCATGACAATCAGTGGAAAAAAGTACAATGGGTACCAGGCTTACGATGTCACGACATCGATCAGCGTTATACCCACCATGTGGCATGGGTTCATCGCACGAAGATGTTGTCGTTTAACGCTCATTTTGTGTCGGAGATCACGGGATCAAGGATGGTGCCTAGGGTGATGGATTTGAGAGGGTTGACCCCGCCCTCGCCAATAGCCGGACCTTATTTGGTATGGTGTCCGCAAGCGGGCGATCCGGGTCGTGAATGGCCATTGGACCGGTGGGAAGCGGTGCTCTCGGAGGTATCAGACCCAATCGTGCTGGTGGGAACAGGCTTGCCATCGCCATTGCTACAGGCGGTCATGACCCGATTAAAGGCACGCGGTCAACGGGTGCTCGACATGATGGGGCATACAACGGTATCCGAATTGGCCAGCATCGTGTCGGGTGCATCGTTGTATCTGGGTAATGATTCGGGGGTGACCCACATTGCGATTGCCTGCGGCATTCCCTCGGTGATGGTGATGGGTGGGGGACATTCTGGCATCTTTTCCCCCTATTCGGATGGCGTGGGCCTTTTGGTGTGTCATCAGCCCTTACCATGTGACGGGTGTAACTGGCGATGTTCCCATCCCACCTATCAGCCCGGAAAGACCTATCCTTGTTTGGGATTGGTTGGCGTTCAAAGGGTGCAGGATGGTATCACCCAGTTAAGGCATCATCATGGGGGTTGAATGCGGTATCCGATAGGACAGTTTTGATTGGCCAGTGTCATGAGATGTCAGAAGGTGATGGTATCGCCCTTGGGTAATGAATCGTGATGGGTTGGTTGGATCGGTTGTTAGGTTGCCCATCACCCGATATGATCATGGAATGGTTACCAAATGGGTTGTGTAATCAAAGAGGATCAACAAGAGGGTTAGATGATGACAAACGATACCCACTGTCGACTTTGTGGGGGCAGTGTTCAATTTCTTTTTTCACAGAATGTGCTTGGCAAATACGATGTGTCTTATCATCGATGCACCGTGTGTCACTCGTTACAGACCGAGTCACCTTACTGGCTAGAGGAGGCCTATTTGACACACCATCTATCATGCTTGGACACGGGTGCTGCCCAACGTAATCTCAATAACCTTGTGGCTTGTTATGCCATCTCAAGGTTATTAAAGGTGACCAATGTATTGGATATTGGCGGTGGCGATGGCTTATTGTGTCGTTTGTTGCGAGATGTTGGACTCAACTGTTATGTAAAAGACAAATATGCTCAACCGACTTATGCACAAGGGTTTACAGACCCAAACTTTGACACCCCGGATTTGGTGATCGGCTTTGAGGTGTTAGAACATTACCCAGAGCCGATGGCTGATTTGGATCAGTTGTTTGCGCTGAAGCCACGTGCTCTCTTGTTTAGTACCGCACTTTATACCAATCAAACGCAAACGTGGTGGTACTTGTCGCCACAGTCTGGCCAACATGTCTTTTTTTACAGCCAACAGGCGATGTCTATCATCGCATCTCAATACCATTACGATATGGTGATCAGCGGGGGGTATATCTTGTTTGTAAAAAATAGCTCATGGGTAACCAAGATGGCGTCTACCTTTCTGTTAAAAGGGAAGGTGCGTACGTTGTTGAAGGTTATCATGGCGTTTTTACCCGTACCGGGCACCTGGCAAGATCATGCGTATTTACTGGCACAATCCCAACAAGGTTAACCGGTTTTGACTAGCATTGGGTATGGCTCACGCCTTTTTGGGTCTTTGATGGTTAGAAAAGGGGGGCTAAAGCCCCCCCCAACCCATCCAATCGGTTGTGTCATGTATGGTGTTCCCATTGGCTGCGATGACGTTAGAATAGGGCGTACGAAGTCGCATCAGGTAGATGCACTTTGGACAACCGCATGGTTTAATGATACATTTTTTGCCGCATTGGCGGTGTAGCTCAGGTGGTTAGAGCATACGGTTCATACCCGTAGTGTCACTAGTTCGAATCTAGTCACCGCCACCATGATGGGCATGCATGGGGGAAAAGACGACTACGTTTGGGTGGTGCTCGTGCTGGTTGGTTTGTTTAACCCCGGGTTGGTTGGGTGTGGTTTTTTGATACCCGTTGAGTCGGCTGAATGGCACGGGTGAAGGTTGGTGGGCGTGTCAATTGGGTCACTTGGTTGGGGGGTCAATAAAGGCGTCAGTCAAATGGTGTTAACCAAATCGGGTGTTAGTAAGGATATTAGGGATGCCGCCGGAAGGATTTGGCGATGGCTGTGGTTTCGACAGCGTTTGTATGGTCTTTGTTTGACTGCTTTTGTGGTATTTTTTTTGGTAATGGTGGCCGATTTTTTTGGTTTTAAGTCTTCGGGGTTTTTATTGTTGGTGGGTGTCACGGTATTACCTTGTGAGTTAATGGGAAGGGCGTATGCATGGCGAAAAATCATTGGCAAATCGTTTAATGGGTTGACGTTGGTTTTATTAAAAAACGGTGACGCCACCCCCCCAGTGACGGTTGATGCCTCATGGGGGATCGCCACAAAGATTGCGTGGTGGCTGTTGTGGCGCCAGCTGTTGGTGGCGTTTGCTACTTTTTTCATTTTATTTCTACTTTATAAAATGACGGGTGTTTACAATTTTGTGAGCTTTGTATTTATCCTGATCAACATTCCTATGTCGTATTTTTGGGTTCTAAAGCTGATGGGTCAGTCGTTTGGTGGGGTAACATTGGGTTTGTTAAAACCCGATCAGACCGCTTAATGCCACTGTTTTTTATGGGGTGATGGCCCAGGCTCAGCGAAAGACCCCAGGTTACGTCGTGTCGCATGGCTGGGCAAGCTGTGATCGTCTCCCCCTGAATATACTCAAGGGGGTTTTAATCGTAATCTGGGCGGAATGGGTATGAGATGTTGTTGGCAGTGAATCCTGTTGGGAGGGGGGCACTGGTGTTTTGATGGATAGGTAATGGGTGGGTATGGAGGTGGGGTAACGATTTGAACGGTGGTTGATGCCATGTCATGCTTCGATCATCTCTTCGAAGGGGTTCCCCCAAGGCGGGCGGTGGGGTGTGGGTGTTCCTGTTTTTTGGGTTATATTTTCGTTGTTTTTTTACGATGGGGTTGACGTGGGCGAATATGCTTGCAAGATGCGGGTTAATAAGGGGGTATCACTTTTTTGAACCGCCAGGATGTCGACATAATAGATTGTGCGTGATGCATATCCTAGGTTTTGTTTCCAAATATAGTTTAATACCTGTTCTATTGTATCGATTTGATGGGTTCTAATGATGACTTCGCCAAAGTTATCGAAGAGAACCCAATCGCAGTAGCCCAATTGGCTGAGGGTTTTGATCGTATTGAGGTATCCTGTTTTTTGGTACTCAAACTCGTATTGGCATTCAAAAAAAAGGATCGGGGTACTTTGCTTAATAAGTGAGAGTGATGAGTCTAATACATCGTAATCAAACCCATCAACATCACTCTTTAATACCCTTATTTTTTTATCGCCTGGAAGAATAGTGTCAAGTGATTGTGACGATAATGTCCCGCCATTTAATACGGCATTTTTAGTGCTGTTATTTCCCGAAAGCGTGACCCCTGACAGGCTTTTGCCAATGAGTGCTTGAATCGTTGTGATGCTTGTGTTTGGTAGTGATTGTTTAATTCGTTTTATGTTCTCTGTAAGGTAGCGAAAAAAGAACGAATCAGCCTCAATGCAAATGTAATGGGGTGCTGGATTGCGGTCTATCATACTTGCCAGGGTGTCACCAACATTCGCACCGATGTCGACGATAATGTCTGATGGGTTTATATAGCTTGCAAGAAGGGGTAAAAACCGATCATATTTTGGGTGAAACTGTTGATTCTCTGCTAATAAATGATTGGGTGGCAAATGAATTGAAAACGACGGATAATGATATGTTATGGGTTGGTTGGATAACGAGCGAAATCGACATTTGATTTTGCGTCTGATCCTGGAAAAAAGTGTTAAAGCAGGTGGGACTTTTGGGTGAGTAAACGCTTTGATCTCTTTTTTCATCATATACAGTTCCCTCACTTTCATAGTGGTCAAATCGTTTGTGAGTACAAACGATCTCTTGGATTAATCACTTCAGATTCTATCATCAAATGTGTTGACTATCTATTGGGCATCACCCCAAAAGGGGGATGATAGGGTGCCTCGTGGATTCACCCATCGCTTTCCTCATTAAAATGGGTGGAGGGTTCCCCTTGCAACGGGCGGTCAGTCGGGCGTGGTTCTTCGTGATCCCATCATGTCGTTACGTCCTGTCCGTCCGGTTCGGCATTTGTTGCAGGTGTCGACTCAGAATCGGTCTGGGTTGTTGTTTCCGGTCGAACTAAGGGGTGACGGTGTGGTGCGACCGTGGGCTGCATTCGATCTTGGTTCAGAGGGTGTTGGTTTACAACGGTATTTTTTTCTGGCACGGAAGCGAGAAGGGATGATGGAAAGAACCCGAGAAATCGCCCAAACCCTGAAAGCCAAAGGGTTTTCCGAGCAAGAGATCATGGGTATCACTGGGTTGTCGGTGTCAGATCTTGATACGTTGTAGGTGAGGAAGGGGTGGGGTAACGATTTGGACGGTGGTTGATGCCATGTCATGCTTCGATCGTCTTTCTGAAGGGGTGCCCCAAGGCGGGCGTGAT
>Ga0209358_10001829_pt1 | contig 16615 bp, 17 predicted proteins | sample LauGreFa1BDMLBSN_2_FD_187574 | JGI IMG/M metagenome (GOLD analysis project Ga0209358, IMG submission 187574) | Freshwater lake microbial communities from Lake Michigan, USA - Fa13.BD.MLB.SN (SPAdes) (version 2) | ecosystem: Environmental > Aquatic > Freshwater > Lake | place: Lake Michigan, USA... | reverse complement strand
GGATCCATTACAAGTTGAACAATTTTGAACAGAATTTTTATCTTTTGCACCTGAACCACTGCATGTAGAACAACTGGTATACTTTTTTACCTTGACTGTTTTATTCGCACCCTTTGCAATCTCTTCATAATTCATTTTTAATTTGATCCGCAGGTTGCTTCCCCTGGTGCCGCGTGCTTTTCCACCACGCTGACGCGCACCGCCTCCACCAAAGAAGCTTCCGAAAATGTCATCGCCGAAAATATCTCCAAAATTGCTGAAGATATCTTCCATGTTCATTCCCTGGCCTCCGCCAAAGCCGCCACGGTTATTCAACCCAGCATGGCCAAAACGATCATACTGTGCTTTCTTCTCCTGATCACTCAGCACCTCATATGCCTCTGCAGCTTCCTTGAATTTTTCTTCAGCTGCTTTGTCACCCGGATTCCTATCGGGGTGAAACTGCATCGCCACTTTGCGGTAAGCCTTTTTGATTTCATCAGCGCTTGCTGATTTCGCAACACCTAATACTTCGTAATAATCTCTTTTCGCCATAATTTTTTATTGGGGATGCGATTTACTTACCAACAACCACTTTAGAAAAACGAATGATTTTGTCATTGAGTGTATACCCTTTCTCAACCTCATCTACAATCTTCCCTTTCATCTTTTCATCTTGAACGGGAATTTCAGTGATCGCTTCATGGAAATCTGGATTGAATGCTTCTCCAATTGATTTCATTTCCTTCAACCCCCTGGACTGCATTACATTTCTGAATTTATTAAAAACGAGTCCGATACCCATCTTGATCTGATTCAAATCATCGCTTTGGTTCATCTGTTTTTCTGCACGCTCACAATCATCCAATACTTCCAGCATCGATTGAATAACTTCCTTGCCAGCGGTTTGAATCAGTTCCACCCTTTCTTTTGCATTTCTGCGCTTGAAATTATCGAACTCTGCGTAGAGCCTGATGAACTTTTCTTTTTGCTCTTCCACTTCTTTTTTCAAGACATCCAGCTCATTGAGTTCCTCAACAGAGGCTTCTTGGTTGTCCTGCTGGTTTTCACTTTCGGAATTGTGCACTGTTTCCTTCTCGTCCATAGTTTAAAATTTACATGTTGAACGCTTCAAATGGCTTGCCAGTGCTCTAAGATGAGTCAAAATGGCGGTTTTTGCCAGTGAAATGCGAATTTCAGTCATTTCCACGAAAGTTTACCTTTGGGGGATGAAGAAAGTGGTTCTCAAGCGAAAGATCAGCAGCAGAGTTGCAAACGGACATCCATGGATTTTTGCCAATGAAATCAACCTCATGGATGATGAAATAGCACCTGGTGATATTGCCGAAGTTTATGCCCATGATGAGAAATTTATTGGAAAGGGATACGTCAATCCGATTTCAAGAATTCCGGTCAGACTTTTGACACGTGAGAAGCAAGTAGATATCAATGCTGATTTTTTTCACAATACCATTTTACAGGCATGGAATTACAGGAAAAAAATTGGCTACACGGAAAATTGCAGACTGATTTTTGGCGAGGCGGATGGATTGCCGCAGCTCATCATTGATAAATTCAATGATTATTTTGTGATTCAAACACTTGCACTTGGAATTGATAAATGGAAAAATGAAATTGCAGACGCACTGAAAAATATTTTTAATCCAAAAGGTATTTACGAGAGAAATGATGTACCCATTCGTGAACTGGAAGGATTGGACCAGAGAAAAGGATTTTTATCCGCCCCCTTCAATACGCGAATTCCCATCGTTGAGAATGAATTGAAATTCATCGTTGATATTGAAAAAGGACAGAAAACGGGTTATTTTCTTGACCAGCAAGACAACCGAAGAGCCATCCAACACATCGTCCGTGATGCAGATGTGTTAGGTGCATTTTGTTATACTGGCACATTTGAAATTCATGCCGCTCATTATGGCGCAAAGCATGTATTGGGACTTGATATTTCTGCCGCTGCAGTTGAACATGCAAAAGAAAATGCAGCGCTCAATAACCTGAAAAATATTTCTTTTCAATGTGTGAATGCCTTTGATGCTCTAAAAGAATGGTCCAAGGAAGGAAAAAAGTGGGATGTGGTGATGCTAGATCCACCCTCATTTACAAAGACAAGGGACAATATTCAGAAAGCCATCAGTGGCTACAAAGAAATCAATCTGAGAGGAATGAAATTGGTGAAACCCGGAGGATTTCTGGTTACTTCCTCATGCACCAACTTGGTTCAACCTGATTTGTTTTATGAAATCATTGAAATGGCGGCAAAAGATGCGAGAAGAAGTTTGAGACAAGTAGTATTCCAGGCACAATCACCTGATCATCCCATTATCAGAGGATTAGAAAACACCAATTACTTGAAATTTCTGATTGTTCAGGTCTGTTGATTACTTCTCAACTTGAAATTTGCCTGAATCGATGATTTGTCCGTTTTTATCCTTGAATTGAAATATATACAAGCCTCTGCGAAAATCTGCTAAATCAAGGTATACATTCGACCCGGGGTTCATTACTTCCAATTGTTTTTTACCAATGAAATTGTAGATCACCAATATTGCGGGGACAGGCGTTTGTTGTTTGAATTGAATTTGAATGAAGGACCTGGCAGGATTCGGATAAATCACAGTTCTTTTGACATGTTCGCTCATGGTAACCCTTTTCACCTGACCAAAGGAGGCAAGTGAAAGGATGGTGAACAATATCAAAAAAATGGACTTCATGGCTTATATGCTATTTCGAAGTTAACGCATTTATCAAAAAAAAGAGCCATACAATTGTATGACTCTTGCTAATAAGTAATTTTTACGCGATTAATTCAACCCAGTCAATGCTGATTTGATGGCATCAAAGTTGGGCAAATCACCTGCACTTTCCAGCACTTCCGCATACTGAACTGTTCCCTTTTGATCGATCACAAAAGCTGCTCTGCGTGATACGCCTTTCATACCAAAAACAAATTCATCATAGAATGCACCATATGCCTGACTTACTGTTTTATTGAAATCAGACAACAGTGGAAAATTGTATTGTTGCTCCTCCTTGAATTTTGCCAAAGTGAAAATTGAATCAACTGAAATGCCAACAACTTCGGCATTGAGGGAAGTGTAAACATTGAGATTGTCTCTCACGCTGCAAAGCTCGGTAGTGCATACGCCTGTGAATGCCTGAGGAAAAAATAAAATGACGAGGTTTTTGCCATTGAAATCCTGCAAACTGACTTCCTTTTTATCTGTATTGAACAATTTGAAATCTGGCGCTGACTGACCTTTTTGAACTGACATATGAATTGATTTTAAAGTGAATTGAACACAAAGATAATCCCATCATTCGATCTCCCAACCTTTGTATAATCCGCCATGCTTTTTTGACTCAGAAAATAAAACGGGCATGGTTGCCTCCATCCACTTGCGGTCAATTGATTCGATGGATGAAAACATCAAGGAGATGCCCTTTCCGCCTGATTTTCGGGTATATTGGTTGACGGTATACTTTGAGAATCCTTTTGTTTGCAGAAAAGCTTTACATGATACATCATCGGGAAATTCAAAATAATACAAGACATTTTTTTTAGTGCTACTGGTATGGTCCTTTAAATAAAGATCTAGTTGCCTCCTGCTGTCAATCAGCAGCTTATCCATCGCTGAAGGGTACAGAACAGATAAATAATTCTGCCATGCCTCATCCCTTTTGGATTGGGCCAACCATTGATAGGATGGAAAAGTTACAAAAGCATTCCCCATCCTTTGTTGGTATCCCAACGTATCACTTGTATAGAAATAATACTCTCTTATGCCTCTTTGTGTAAACCTTCCAACGTACAAAGCACCTTGTCCGCGCGACAATTGATCTACCAACTTTTCCTCCAGGTCATTCAACACCATCACTTCATCCTGCGAAGGCATTCCATTGTCATCAGATTCCTGCAGTTTCAATCTGACAATCATTACAAATGGCATATCTGTGAGCGGCACAAAAGGTTGGATGCCCAGGTCTACATTGATTGAAACCGGCTTATCGCTGATGGCAGTCACATAATTCTCCCAATCATGCAGGAGTTTCTGTGTAAATCCCACATGAGTTGAAAAAACAAGCAAAACAAACAAATAAATCCAGGACCTTCGCATAAATAATAAAGTAAAGTAATTTCAATTTTTATAAATCTTATGCAAATGCTTTCAATTGCAGACATAATTAACTTTTTGGAAACAAGGGCACCGCTTGCATTGCAGGAATCATATGACAACGCGGGACTCCTCTGTGGGGATAGAAAGCAGCATTGCAGTGGAGCTATTGCCTCGCTTGACTTTACAAAACAAGTTTTAGATGAAGCAATTGAGAAAAAATTCAATCTGATCATTGTACACCATCCTCCCATTTTTAAACCACTTAGAAGCCTGGAACCGAAAGATGAAATCTCATCTTTACTTGTAACAGCCATCAAGCATGATATTGCAGTATATGCCATTCATACCAACCTCGACAATGTAATGTGGGGTGTCAATGGTGAAATGGCCCGTAGAATTGGACTTCAGCACTTACAGGTGTTGGCGCCGCTTCAACATACACACCAAAAATTGGTGGTATTTGTTCCCCGTGAACATGCTGAAAAACTTTCCAATGCCCTTTTTGAAGCAGGGGCAGGCGCAGTTGGCAATTACAGTGAATGCAGTTTCATTTCAGATGGAACGGGAAGCTTTACACCAATGAAAGGGGCGCATCCATCTATTGGAAAAGAAGGTTTCAGGGAACATGTCAGCGAATCAAAAATCGAGGTGATTTTTCCAATACAAATCCAACAGCGGATCCTGGCCGCTATGCACCAACATCATCCCTATGAGACCGTGGCATACGATCTGTTACCCCTGGAAAATAAGTTTTCTGAACTGGGAGGGGGTATTGTGGGAGAACTAAAAGAGCCCATGGGGATGCATGACTTCCTTTCAATGTTGAAGCAAACCTTCCATACAGGCACCATCAGACACAATCAAATCCCAGAAAAATCAATCAAAAAGATTGCGCTCTGCGGAGGCTCTGGCAAACAATTGATTAACAATGCTTTATCTTTAAAAGTAGATGCTTTTGTAACAGCAGATTTGACTTACCACGATTTTTTTATTCCCGAGGGAAAAATGCTGTTGGCGGACATTGGACACTTTGAAAGTGAACAATTTACATCGGACCTTCTGGCAGAGATGTTAAAAGAAAAATTCCCTACCTTTGCCGTCCTTAAAACAGCCCACAAAACCAATCCGGTCAACTATTTTTTATAAATCATTATGGCAACTGTAAAAGAATACTCAGTAGAAGAAAAGCTCATTGCGCTCGCAAATCTTCAAAAAGTTGAAAGCAAGCTGGATGACATTGCAATTTTGAAGGGTGAACTTCCGATTGAAGTGCGTGACCTAGAAGACGAAATTCAGGGATTGCATGCAAGAGAAACCAGGTTCGAAGAGGAAATCAATGGCATCAATGATTTCATTGAACAAAAGAAAGCAACCATTTCTCAATCACAAGATCTGATCAAGAAATACGAAAAACAAAGCGACAACGTAAAAAACAACAGAGAATACGAAGCAATTACCAAGGAATTGGAGATGCAGACATTGGAAGTAAAACTTGCTGAAAGACATATCAAGGACGCCAATGAGGAAATTGCTGAAAAGGCCCGCTCCTTGGATCAAATTAAAAAGACCATTTCCAACAAAGAAGCGAACTTGAAAGTAAAGAAAGGTGAGTTGGATAAAATCATTGCTGAAACCGAAAAAGAAGAACAAGAGTTCAGGGCACATTCAGATAAAGCACGTGCAGCAGTTGATGCACGTTTATTAACTTCCTTTGACAGAATCAGAAAAAATTTCAGAAACGGCAAGGCAGTTGTTCCCGTGTTGAGAGATGCATGTGGCGGATGCTACAATGCCATCCCCCCACAGCGTCAAAGCGAAATTCGCCAGCACAAAAAAATCATTGTTTGTGAAAACTGTGGTAGAATCTTGGTTGACGAAGAACATATGCAATAAGAAAAAAACAAAAGATGTATATCAAAGCGACTTCTTCATGGGGTCGCTTTCTTTTTTATCTCTACCCCTCTGATTTCCTGAAATTTTAGCAGCACCTCTTCTTCATCTGACTTTGGAACACCTACTTCAAATATTGAAAAAAGTTGCTGTTCTTGGTGCAAAATCGCACATGCATATTTTTTGATCACCATCATTACATCGTTCATTACGGTATAATCAAATTGAAGCGCGTAATTGACCTCGATTTTTTTTCGCAGAACAGGTGTAAGCTGCAATGCCATGGAAGCACTGCTTTTGTATGCATGGATGAGTCCGGGTACTCCTAAGAGGGTCCCTCCAAAATACCTCACCACAACAACAAGTGTATTGGTGAGTTGCCTTGTGTCTATTTGTCCCAAGATCGGCCTGCCAGCGCTTCCAGAGGGCTCCCCTGCATCTGAAACCCTGTAAGTATTTCCGTCATGGCCTATCCGATAAGCAAAACAATAGTGCGAAGCCTTGGGATGCATCTTCTTTACTTCATTCAGTGATTCTTTGAACGCCTCAACTGAAACAACAGGAAATGCATATGCAATGAACTTGCTTCCTCTATCAGTAAATTCTGCTGAAACTGTTTTTTCTATTGTATGATAATAAAATGGATCCGACATCAGCAAACTATTTTTTCGCAAACTGACCAAAGTTAAATGATTTACTTTTGGTTGATGTTGATCAAGGAAGCATACCAGCAACTCGTGCATGATCTGCAAACAATGTATGATTCAAGAGAGTCATCTCAGATTGCAGATATGGTTTTGTCTTCTATCACCGGACTCACAAGAACACAACGGCTGGTTCAACATGATGCTGTGTTGAACAACGACCAGGAAGTAATGTTCAACCAGCAGTTAAAGGAATTAAAACACGGAAAACCTATTCAGTATGTCATTGGCAATTGCTGGTTTCAGGATATGCTGTTTAAGGTTGATGAACGGGTACTTATACCAAGACCAGAAACAGAGGAATTGGTTGAACTAATCATCAGAGAGATGAATCAATGCAAATGGCCTGTTGAAAAACAATGTGCCATCATTGATATTGGTACTGGCTCTGGATGCATTGCCATTTCTCTTAAAAAAGCCATGTCATTCTGTGAAGTATGGGCGATCGACAAAAGCAGTGCTGCCATCTCTCTGGCAAAAGAAAATGCTGAATTACTCAATGCATCTATACATTTTAAAGAAGCGGACATATTATCAGAAGCAAAAAATGACGGGCTTCCTGCTTTCCATATCATTGTCAGCAATCCGCCTTATATTCTGCCTGAAGAATCCATCGATTTAAGAAAAAACGTAATTGACCATGAACCGAAACAGGCACTCTTTGTAACCAATGCTGATCCACTTCAATTTTACAAGGCAATCCTTGAATTCTCCTCAAATCATTTACTTAGAGGAGGATTGATATTTTTTGAGACACACGAAAACCATGCAACAGCAGTAAAAAATTTATTGGAATCCAATGAATTTGAAAAAGTTGAAATCAAAAAAGATTTACAGGGAAAGGACAGAATAGTGTGGGGCAAAAGGATGGGGGCTTCTCTGTAGCTATTCCTTTTCAACAGAGAGAACTGTTTTGGCACCCAGTCCCTTGGCTACTTTCATCAGATTCACCACTGCTTCTATTTCGACCGATTTATCTGCATTGATAACTACCGTAGGTACATCTGTCTTCTCTTTTGCAAGAATCGGCTGAAGCGCAAATTGCAATGAATCAAACGGAACAAGGGTCGTTCCAATATAATACTGTTTGTTTGCATCGATTGACACCACAACGTTTTGTTTTGCTTTGGTATCACCCTGTGATTTAGGCTGTGATAATTTGACAACATTGGGATTTGCCAGTGTTGACACGATCAAAAAGAACATCAATAAAATAAACAGAATATCATTCAGTGCTTCTGTAAACACTTCTGCTTCACCTGTATATTTTTTTCTGATCTGCATTGACTCAAGCGTTGTTGTTGGGATCCTGAAGGATGTCTAAAAAATCTGCAGCCGCCACTTCCATCTTGTTGGCAGTTTTATCAATCTGAGTATGCAGAAAACTGAAGCCTAAAAATGACAACAATCCGATAACCAGTCCAGTAATCGATGTAACCAGTTTCACATACAATCCCCCTGCTATGGTATTCAACACAAATTCACCAGTTGTATTGATATCAAAAAACAGCTGCATGAGTCCTGCGAGTGTACCTACAAATCCAAATATGGGAGCAGCCCTTGAAATCACGCTCAAAACACTTAGGTTTCTTTCTAAATTGTACATTTCAAGTCGCGCTACACTTTCCATGTTGCGCTCAATTGCATCGATGGGTTTCCCTATTCTTTGCAAACCCTTGTCAATGATGCGGGCAACAGGATTATCGGTGTTTTTGGTAGTGGTTCTCGCAGCTGCCATGTTGCCGGAAGCAATATGATCACGAATAATTTTCATAAAATTATCATCCAGCTTGCCCGCTTTTTTAATGGCGATGTAGCGTTCAAAAAAGAAAAAAAGTGCAACTACGAATAATAGTCCAAGTGGGATCATCAACGCACCGCCTGACTGCAACATGCTCCACAAATTCATTTGCTTTGATACCTGAAGAAAGTAGATCAACATACAATTGATTTGATAATGAGGAAAGTTCTGTAATCTTTTATTAATGGCATCATAAAGTTATTCACTTCACTGCCGATTCCCATATTTGAAAAAGCTCCACCAGCACTTTCAATGATTTTTCCATATCCTGAACACTCACATATTCTTCTACTGAATGCAATGCCATTTCACCGGTAAACAAATTGGGACAAGGCAGTCCCATGAAAGAAAGTCTTGATCCATCCGTTCCACCCCTTACCGGAAGCATCACTGGTTCGATACCGCAGTTCAACATAGCTTGTTTCGCATATGCAACAATGTGGGGATGTTGATCCAGCACTTCTTTCATATTACGGTATTGCTCGAACTGCTTCATGCGATAACTCGATCCCTTGTATTGACCAATCACTTGTTGAGCGGCTTGTTCAATGATGGTTCTGTAGATACTCAGTTTATCCGCCTCAAAATCACGCAAAATAAATTTGATTGTTGCCTGTTCAGCGCTTCCCCGGATATCTGTTGGATGTAAAAATCCTTCTCTTCCTTCTGTGACTTCAGGAGCCATGTCGGATTTTGGAAGCTTTTCGATGATCTCTGCAGCAAGTTTGATGGCGTTGATGAGTTTTCCTTTGGCTGATCCTGGATGGGCAATCACACCATTGATCTCTAATTCCAATCCATCTGCTGAGAAAGTCTCTGATTCAAGTGATCCCAGTTCACCGCCATCAAGGGTATACGCAACATCTGCACCTAGCTTTTTAATATCCAGGTGTTCAACTCCCCTACCAACTTCCTCATCGGGAGTGAACAATAATTTTATTTCACCATGAAGCACCTCTGGATGTTGCTTCAAATATTGGGCAAGTTCCATGATGATAGCAACTCCTGATTTATTATCCGCCCCTAACAGCGTATTCCCACTTGCAGTGATGATATCATCACCCAACTTGTTTTTTAGATAAGGGTGGTTGTTCATTGAAATAACTTGGGAAGAGTTGTTTGGAAGTACTATATCCGACCCGTCGTATGCGAAATGAATCATGGGTTGCACATCCTTACCGCTGCAATCGGGTGCTGTATCCACATGAGAACAAAAACAAATTACAGGGATCTTTTTACTTGAGTTGGAAGGGATGGTTGCAATCACATACCCCCACTCATCCATGCATACATCGTTCCAACCCATCTCTTTCAATTCCTCCACCAACAATTTTGACAAATCCTTTTGTTTTTCTGTAGATGGATATGATTGGCTTTCTGGATCGCTTTGTGTATCCAACCTTACATAACGCATGAATCTTTCCGCGATGTTTGAAATCTTCGACATGGTTCAATTGAATCGAAATCCTTTTAGAAAAGTTGATACGTCCATTCGCTTCTTCCCTTCCACTTGCAGTTCCTTTGCATAAACCCATCCGTCTGGAACAGAAAACCTGAGATAAGTTTTACCGTCGGTATCAAACTGTCCGGGTGCACGTTGATGTTTCTCTAATATATAATCTGCATCAAAAATTTTCAATAATTTATCATTGAGCATTGTAAATGCAGTTGGATAGGGAGAGAGTCCCCTGATCAAGTTAAAAACCTCTTTTGCATGTTTGCTCCAATCAATCTTACAAGTATCGGTATGTATTTTCGGAGCTGCTGAAATGAGCGCCGCTGTTTCCTGACGTTGTGCAACAGGTTGAATTGTTCCCTTGCAATATCCCTCCAAAGTTTTGAAAACAAGCAATGCACCTGCATCCATCATTCTGTCATGTAAGGAACCTGCATGTTCCTTTTCACCGATTGCAATGGTCTCCTTCATCAGAATATCACCTGTATCAATTTCATGCTGAAGTTTAAAAGTGGTGATGCCCGTTTCCTTCTCACCATTGATGATTGCCCAATTGATGGGAGCGGCACCTCGGTATTGAGGAAGCAAAGATGCATGCAAGTTGATTGTACCCAATGGAGGCATGTTCCATACTGCTTCTGGAAGCATTCGGAATGCTACTACAACTTGAACATCTGCCTTCAGTGAGTGTAGTTCATCTAAAAAATTTGGATCTTTCAATTTTTCAGGCTGCATGACATGTAGACCTTTTTCCACTGCATACTTTTTTACTGCACTTTGTGACAGTTGCATTCCTCTTCCAGCAGGCCTATCAGGAGCAGTAACCACACCCACAACATTGCATCCTTCTTTTACGAGTTGGTCCAATACAGCAACCGCAAAAACAGGCGTTCCGAGAAATACAATTCTACAGGTGTTGATATCAGGCATGCGCAAAATTACTGATATAGCAAATACTTCTTGCGAATGCTTTTGAAGGTTGCTAGTGCAGGTTCCCATGTCTTTCGGATGGAATCAGCACTCATGCCTTGCTGTATTTGTTTCATCAGTAAATCACTTCCGGCAAGTTTGTTAAAAAAAGCTGCCTTGGTATCGCCTGACTTGGGGAGGATGAAGAATTTTTCTTTTTCAGGGAACAGTTTGTAGGCTTCAATTAAATATTCCAGGTGCAATTGACCATTTATCTTTTTTCTTGCTTCTGATGGATCACCAGAGAGATTCCATCCGTAACATACCTGATCTTTCAATTTTGGATTAGCGGCACCCGGCATGCTTTGGGGTGTAAAAGCAACCATATTGCTGGGCAGTGATGGATGTCCAAATATTTGAAAAGGGGCAGAAGTCCCTCTGCCTTCACTCAGTACAGTTCCTTCAAAAAAACAGGTGGAAGGATACCAGTATACAGCAGTCAAATCAGGCAGATTGGGCGATGGCTTGATGGGGAGCGGATATACTTTGTTCCTATTGTAATATAAACAGGGGATGACGATCAGTGGTTCTTCTCCTGTTGACTTCATTGCGCGATATCCTTTCATTGCCTGGAGATCAATCCAGTCCTCACCCACAAGCATCCTTGCATACTCTCCAATCGTCATTCCATATACCACAGGCACGGGCTGCATTCCAACAAAAGATCTGAATGCAGTATCCAATACTGGGCCATCAACATAATGACCGTTGGGATTGGGACGGTCTAAAACAATGATTGATTTTTTCTGGGAAAAACCTGCTTCCATGAAATGCTGCAAAGAAGATATAAATGTATAAAACCTCACACCTACATCCTGTATGTCAAATACCAATATGTCAATATCTTTCAAATCATCCTCAGATGGTTTCTGTTTGGCTCCATACAGAGAGATGACTGGAATTCCAGTTTTAGTATCAACGTAATTGCCAACTTTTTCACCTGCATCAGCCACTCCTCTGAAGCCATGCTCTGGACCGAATATCTTTTTGATTGAAATATTGTTTTCAAGCAAAATGTCTACCAAATGTTTTTCACCAACCATGGAAGTTTGATTGGCGAAAATGGCAACTTGTTTTCCCTTCAATAATTGAATGTATGCACTTGTATTCGCAGCCCCAGGCTGTATACTGTTTTGTCCCAGCACTTGCATGGAAATGAGAAAACAAAGTGAAACAATCGAAAAGAAAATTATTTTTTTCATTTAACTAAAATATTACCCTAAAAGTAAAAGAATAAAGTTAGTTTCGGCCCTTATTTAGATTAAAATCAAGAATTATGCAAGCAAAAAAAGGTGATGTAGTAAGGGTACATTATACAGGAAAATTGACGGATGGATCACAGTTCGACAGTTCAGTGGGACGTGCACCATTGGAATTCACATTGGGTGCTGGCCAGATGATCGCTGGCTTTGATGCAGGTGTGATGGGAATGACAATTGGTGAAAAAAAGACTCTCAACATCGATCCAGCAAATGGATATGGACATAAGAATCCGGAGGCAATCATTGATTTCCCAAAATCAAATATCCCAGAAGGAATGAGCATTGAGATTGGAATGAAACTGAATCTTCAAAACGAATATGGTCAGCCTGTTCCGGTTGAAGTCGTTGAAATCAAAGAGGAAGCCATTGTAATGGATGCCAATCATTTTCTGGCAGGAAAAGATCTAATATTCGATATTGAACTCGTTGAGATCATTTCTTAAGCTTGCTTCACAATACTGAAACACCACCTCAACAATTTTCCTTTGTAATCAAATGGCTCTGTTGAGGTGGTGATTTCTTTTACAGCTCCCCTTATGCTTTCTGCATCTATTTGAAACTTCCTTGCATTTGTACTGAAGATCAGCTCACCGGTATGTTTAAGTTTATCTAGACAAAGATTGATCAATTCAACATGCATTTGCTGCACATCAAATATTTCCTTCATCGATTTACTGTTGCTAAATGTAGGTGGGTCCAAAATGATCATATCAAAATAATTGTTCTGCAGTGTGGGCAATAATTGCAGCACATCGCCCCGCATGTATATATATTGATCACCCTTGTATCCATTCATTTCCATGTTGCGCTTGGCCCAATCAAGATAGGTATTGGAAAGATCAATAGATACCACTTCACTTGCATACCCTGCTGCAGCATACACAGAAAATGATCCTGTATAACAAAATAAGTTGAGCACTTTCTTGTCAGCTGACTTCTCCCGAACCATTGAGCGTGTTATGCGATGATCCAAAAAGAGTCCAGTGTCCAAATAATCTGTAAGGTTTACCGAGAACTGGAGTCCCCCTTCATGCGCAACCATATAATCTCGAACTGAAGCGGTTTTCAAGTATTGGTCATGTCTGTTTTCTTTTACCTTCCGCTCTTTTACATGTATTTGTTCGTCTGATTTATTGAGTGCTTTTTTAATTACTTCCAGACTGCCATCAAGCCATGCAATGTATTCTTCAAGCGTAAGCCTATGCTGGCTCCTGTATTCAGTCACCAGTAGTTCATTTTCATATACATCGATGATCAGTGGGAATTCAGGCAAATCCCTGTCATACAACCTGTAACAACTGATGTTTTGTTTTGATGCCTCCTTGGATCTGATTTTAAAAACCTTTTTAAGGCGATTTTCAAACATCAAGAGCTTTTGATCCAACATGACAGCAAGTTAAGAAATGAAAAGCTTACCCTAACTTTGAAAAAAAGTTCATCATGAGATTTCTTCTATATTTTTTCTTTGCAACCATCTTCTCTTGCAGTTCAAATGGACAACAGTCCGTGAAACCCTCTGTATTTCATGAAGCGATACAAAAAGAAGGTGCTCAGATTCTGGATGTCAGGACTGTCGATGAATATAAAAGTGGACATATAAAGTTTGCACTGCAAGCAAACTGGATGAACAAAACTGAATTCAAAGACAGAACAGCATCCCTCGATAAATCCAAGCCGGTTTATATTTATTGCTTAAGTGGAGGCAGAAGCAGCGCTGCAGCAAGCGAATTGAGAATGCAGGGCTACGAAGTCATTAATTTGGAAGGTGGCATCAATGCCTGGAAGGCCAATGGTATTGCAGTCGAAGGAGTTGACCCCAATGCCAAGCAAACATCACTGGAATCATACCATGGTCAAATAAACAGCAACGCGCTGACACTTGTTGATTTTGGCGCTGAATGGTGCCCCCCTTGCAGGAAAATGGAACCGATCCTGCAATCATTTGTAAATGACAACAAGAGCAGACTTGCGCTTATCAAAATGGATGGCGGAATTGAAACTACGCTCATGGAATCTTTAAAAGTAGAAGCCTTGCCTACTTTCATTCTTTACAAGGATGGCAAAGAAATCAAAAGGAAGCAAGGCCTCATGAGTCGTGAAGAATTCAACGACTGGTTGAAATAAATTATTTTTTTGCTCGCTGCATAGCATTTTGAGATGGCCCTGTTCTTGGAGCACCGGGTCCGCTCAAAGTAGCATTTGCTTTAAACAACTGGAATTTACTAGGCATTTCTTTTACCGGCCACATGCCGTTGGCTTCATCAATATCTGCTGTTTCTTTCATAGGATCCAATTGAATGGATTTTACTTCTTTGTTCTTCACAAACACTTTTGAAACCTTGTGTTCATTCAATCTCCAGATGGTAACAGGAATGCGATCAACTTCTTTGCTGCCATCTATAAATGTCCATTCCACAATGATGGGCATTAGCATGCCTCCCTTGTTGCTGAATGTAAGTTCATATAGATTCTTTTCAGCCCATTTGGCATAATTCTCTTTATCCTTGTTGCCCTCTACACGCTGTTGTGCCATGTCCTGGAACATTTTTACATCGGCATTGCGATTGTAGTAGTAAAAATCTCTTAAAGTTGTATCGCGGTCAGTATAGAAATTGATTTTCTTTTCCTCGCGGTTTCTGATTTTACTGATGCTTTCAAATTCAGGGGATTTCAGCATTGCAGTATTCTTCTCAGCATCGAGCTTGAACCATTTTACGCTGTCCAATGAGATATCAACCGGATCTGTGCCATAATACCAGCCTCTCCAGAACCAGTCAAGATCTACAGCACTGGCATCTTCCAATGTTCTGAACAGATCATTGGGAGTCGGATGTTTGAAAGCCCATCTTCTTGCATATTCTTTGAATGCATAATCAAAGAGTTCTCTTCCCATAATAGTCTCCCTTAAAATATTCAACCCAGTTGCAGCTTTTGCATAAGCATTGGATCCAACATTCGCAACATTATCACCCTTGGTCATGATCGGCTCCAACAAATCCTTTGAAAGGCGCATGTAATCAGTAATCAAGTGAGCAGGACCTCTTCTAGAGGGATAATTGTTGTCGAATTCCTGCTCGGTCAGAAATTGAACAAATGTATTCAAGCCTTCATCCATCCACCAATATTGTCTTTCATCTGAATTGATGATCATGGGGAAGAAGTTATGTCCCACTTCATGAATGATTACACCAATGGCTCCATACTTTGTTGCTTCGCTGTAAGAGCCATCTTTTTCTGCTCTTCCAAAATTCATGGCAAGCATGGGATACTCCATCCCAATGGCAGCTTCAACTGAAATAGCAACCGGATATGGATATGGGATGGTAAAGTCTGAGTATGTTTTAATGGTATGATACACAGCTTTTGTAGAATACTTTCTGTAGATCGGATAGGCTTCTTTTCCATAGTAGCTCATGCACATTACTTTCTTTCCCTCAATATCTATACTCATTGCGTCCCATACCAAACGGCGGGAGGTATTGAAAGCGAAATCGCGAACGTTGATTGCTTCATATACCCATGTTTTTTTCTTGGTTGATTTGTCTTTCGCATTTTCAAGTGCTTCATCCAATGTGACAATTTCAACAGGATCGTTTGCTGACTGTGCTTTTTGCCAACGGCCCAACTGCGTTGGAGTAAGTAATGCGCTGTAATTTTTACATTCACCGGTAGCTGCCACAATATGATCTTCTGGTACCGTAATGTTGACTTTGTAGTTCCCAAATGTCAGTGCAAATTCAGCACCGCCAGTGAATTGAAGATGTTGCCACCCTTGGAAGTCACTGTATACTGCCATCCGGGGATACCACTGCGTGATCGAATAAAGATTATTGTCGTCATCTGCAAAATGTTCATAACCGCCTCTTCCATATCTGGTTAACTTATCATTGATTTTATAATTCCAGCTTACCTTGAAAACAAATTTTTGCCCGGATCTCAGCGGAATGGGCAATTCGATTCTCATCATGGTTTGATTGACAGTATACTTCAAAGCATTCCCTGCAGCATCGGTGAGTGATGTAATATTGACACCATAGCCCTTCATGTATTCAGCTGGATTCATTTGTCTGAGTTGCAGATCGGTCATGCCTTCTCTCATGGAAGAAGGTTTATCATAATTATTGTTGCTGTTGGGATGATGAAAATTTTCATCTACCTGCAACCATAAATAAGTAAGCACATCAGGAGAATTATTAAAATAGGTTACCGTTTCAGAACCGGTGAGGATATTTTCTGCTTCATTTATATCTACATTGATTTCATAGTCAGCGCGCTGTTGCCAGTATTTGGGACCGGGTGCACCACTGGCCGTGCGATATTCATTGGGATCTTGCAAAAGATAATCGAGCTGCTCAAAACGATTGCCATGATTAGAACCTTGATTTCTCAATGGCTGGGCCATTGCCGTCATGAAGCTC
>Ga0209358_10001828_pt1 | contig 16615 bp, 21 predicted proteins | sample LauGreFa1BDMLBSN_2_FD_187574 | JGI IMG/M metagenome (GOLD analysis project Ga0209358, IMG submission 187574) | Freshwater lake microbial communities from Lake Michigan, USA - Fa13.BD.MLB.SN (SPAdes) (version 2) | ecosystem: Environmental > Aquatic > Freshwater > Lake | place: Lake Michigan, USA... | reverse complement strand
TGTTATCGTTTCCGGTAGCAATATCGTTGTAGGTGAGATCGATAGATAAGCTTTAAAAAAATATATTTTTTTAAAGCTTATCTATCGATCTCACCTACAACGATATTGCTACCGGAAACGATAACAACAAAATCCCCAAGAGTTACACCTTGAACTAAGCTGGTTATTTGCCCCGCCATTACCTGTATTGAACTCCTTATCCTAATACGAGTTCCCTTGTTACCCCCATTGCTAACAATAGAGACCCCTAAGTGCCCCTTAGGAGCCTCCACACTACCTTGGCTAAAACCGCTTGGCAAAACGGGCCCCTCAGAATAGTACAAAAAGTGGTTAATAATTTCTTCCATAGAGTTTCACTTAGAATTTTTTAAAACCTTACTGAGATTGGCTGGTGAAAAAAAATAATCATTTAGTGTTTGTTTTAACGGGAGATTGTTTACCGTTTTTTTTTTAGTAAAGTTTTTAATTTTTTTAGAATTAAAATTAGAGACTAAACTAAACATTTTAACTAAAAAGGGCAGATGTATAACCTTAAAGAATAGTATAGAAATTTTTATATACACGTACCATTTTAGAAGCTTGTCAAGATTAGCACCTAGTTGTATTTTAAACTTTTTAAACTTACTAGTTTCTACAAATTTTTTAATTTTTTTTTTTAACAAAAGCTTATAGTTTTTTTTTACAACAGCTAGTTCTAACCCCTTGAAATTTATTTTATAAACGTTTGGAATTAAGTTTAAATTACTATTTACGTAAAGTCAGTTTTTTTTCATAATTTCGAAATTATACATTAACCATGCTACCTGTAAGAGGAAAGCTTACCTCTTTTGAACACTTTTTTTTTTAGTTTATATAAAACGCCGAGTAACCCGTATATGCTAATAAAAGTACCTCTAAAAATAAAATCTAATGAGTTTAGATTCGAACTAAAAAAAAAGCCCTTAAATCCGTATTTGCCAACTCTTTTAAGAATTAGATTAAATTTATTACACACCAGTCTGTGCGTTTTTCCGAGCCTAAACATAAAAAAAGTTTTAAAAAATAAAAATCTACGAGCCTTACCACGCATATAGGCCCTTCTTCATTTAAACTTTTTAAAGGTACATACAAAGGTATTAATTCTTAAAAAATAAAAATTTTTTAAAAAAAGCACTTATTTAGGCATTGTTACCGTTTTTGCTAATTGGGCTTTTAAAAAAAAACAAATTTAAAATTGGTTTAAAATACATTGTTAGTTTAATTAAGAATATATAAAAAAAATTTTTGCAAAAATTTTTTAAAAAAATCAGAGTATCCCCAGGAGTTCCTACTCAGCAAAATCCTTTAAACTTACCACCGCCCTTCCCCATTCGAGAATTCTTGACTTTCTTAAAAAACTTTAAAATTAAAAATTTTTCTAAAAGACCTTTAATTTTTTTTTTTCTTAACTGCTTAAAAATAGTTTTTAACTTTAAAAAAAATTTGTTATACTGTTTGAAAAAAAAAAAAATAGGGGATTTAACTGTAAATCTAGCTCCCATTTTAAAGTCGTTCTTAAAAAAATAGTAATTAAATTTGTTATTATAAGCTGTTTTTTTAAAATTTTTAAATTTTGGTTGTTTATTTTTTTTTAAAAAAACTATTAAATGGCGTTATTATTGAAATTAAAATAATTAAACAATTGTATAAAACTAAAAAAAAAGATTAATCGATACATTCACGTTGCCAGTAATAGTTCTTAAGGACGTTGAAAATACTGTAGTTAAATATTTAAATTTTGTAATAGAACCTATACCTCTAGTTTTTTTTTTTTTTTTTTTTTTCTAGAAAGGGCTTTCCAAGAAACCTTACCCTTAACGGTTGAAATTCTTCCGAAAACTGTAGAAATATTTACGGTTGGATTTTTTTCAAAGAACTTAAAAATATCTTTGTGAACTTTTCTAGGAGTTAGAGTAATAAATTTATACAAAAAGGATGAAAAAGTTTCATAACTTAAGTTAAAGTTGTTAAGAGCACTTATAAAAATTAACGGGTAAAACTTTTTTGATTTAATTCTTCATAAGTATTTTTTAAAAAAAGTTAAAACCTTAAGGAAAGTCACCCTAAGCATTAACCCTTTGTTTTTTTTAAATAAAAACTGTAAGTTAACTTTAAATACTAAATTTAAGAATTTAGAAATAGTTAAAAGGCCAACTCTGTAGGATTGTGGTTTGGGGTTCCTTTTAAAAAAAAAACTAGAAAGGGGGAACCACGATTTAATGAGGAAGATGGTTTTGTTTGGAAGGCTCTTAAAAACATCTTCCGTAAAGAAAAAGCAACAGCCGTTTCATACAGTAGGAAACGTAAACGAGTAACTGTAATAAGAAATTCTTTGTACCCTCTTTGTATAAAAAAGAGATTCTATTAAGAAAGGGAACTGTTGAAAACTTTTACTGATCTATTAAAAAAAAAACCTTCAGATGACAGAAAAACTTCTGAAAAACCTATAGAGGGGACTCATTTTAACATTGGGTACAATTTAAAAAAGTAGTCTGTAATTAATTTTCTATTGGAGCTTTTAAAAAAAAAAAAAATACCAAATAATTCTGAGACCTCCCTCTCCGCTCAGGCTGCGGATTTAAAAATAGTTTCGATAGAAATTATACCTTTACAACTAGATCCAGTTATTTTTTTTAGTTCGATAAAAACAACCAATCAAACTGAAAATACAGGAACTTTAAAAATGTAGTACAAAAAAAAATTTATTTTTTTTTTTTTTATATTGTTTGACGCCGTTATATCAAAAAGTTTAGTGTTAATAAAAAAAATATTAGAGTACAAAATTAGAGATAAAATGTCGAAGTACTCCTTAGGTCAAAGAATAATCGTGGAAAAAAAAAAAAAAAAAGTATTTAATTTTTTTTTTAAAACTAAAAACGAAGCCCCTGGTATCAATAGCCTAATGAAAATATCAATTCGTGATTTTAACAAAAGCTTAGATTGAAAAAGTCACTCCTTTTTTTTAAGCATAGTCCTTTTGTTTCTTAAAAAAATTGAATCAAAAATAATCTTAGTAATAATGTAAGTATCAAAGTCATTTAAAAGGCCTTTACTGCAAAGTTTTGGAAAGGTGACTTTGCTGCAAGAGTATTCGTTAAAATATCTAACCCGAAATCTGTAATTAAACATTTTTAGTTATTTTGCAGCACGGTACGCCGCTTATAATCATAAACCTTTTAAAAAACCATCTAGAACCTTTGAGCTTTCTGTTAAAAGCCCTAAATTTTGTTGTATTTATACAAAAATTTTTTTTTAGAATAAGTTTCGGCAAATAAAACTTTTTAAATTTATACAAGGAGACTAAGTTTATTTTGCTAAAAAAGCACTGTAAGGATTTACTAAAATAAACCGCTGTTTCTTAAAAAAGAACCTTCCCCCACAGACTTAAACAGAGACTTGTTAGGGCCTACAGATTTGCTAAAGGTAATATCGCTGTAGTCTTTTACAGAACCATCAAAAATTACAAGTGTTAGCGCTGCCCCTAAGTCTATAGTTATTAATGCTAAAATTATAAAGAAAAAAAAAAGAATGTCCAGAAGGGAGGTTGCTTTTAAAAAAAGGTGTAATTGTAAAAAAAAAACTAGTCAGAGAATTTCTCCCAGTATAATTAAACTTAGTATAGAGTTTGTTCCTGAAAGAAATAAACAGAATACTAAATAAAAAATTAAACTAACTTCAGTAAAAGAATTAAGCATTGTTGTTGTTTTTTATTTAAGTGTAAAAAGTAACAAGCAGCAGATCCTCCGTTAGGATTTAAAAAAATAATAGGTAACTGTAATAACACTTTTTATAAAAGAAAAAATTTTTTATAAAAAAATAGTAATTAGCTCCAATTTTTAAGTTGCTTTTAAATAACAAATAAATAGTTATAATGTAGGTAGGAAATAAAATTAAACATTGTTATTTTTTTTTTTTTTAGGTTTAAGATGGTAGTATTAAGTCTAACTACGTTTCCTAAAAAAAAGGCTCTTATTATGATTTTTTTTTTAAAAGACAAAAAAAAAAACTTTAAAAAATTACTATTTATTTTTTTTAATTTAATTCTTAATTTGTTTTTTTGTGAAAAGGTTTTAGTATTAAATTTTGTAAAAAAACTTCTAGACGTATCCAACGGAAGCCCTACGTTTATAAAAGTAAATAAAAATTTGTTTAAAGTAAAAAAAAATATAAAATTAAATCAAAAAAAGTTTTGACCCATAAAATAAGAAAACCCATTTCTTAAAATTTTACTTTTTATATAAAGTATTTGAGTTTAACAATATAAAAATAAAACAAATTAATTAAGCTGTAAAGTGCAACAAATAATATTCCCACTCGTATCAATAAGAAAATAAAATTAAAAAAAAAGAAGAAGTTATTGTTCAAAACGTTATAAAACTTATAATTTCTAAATTTAAAAAAAAAGGTAATAAAATTAAAAATTCTATTTCGTAAATAATAAAAAAAATAGAAAGAATTAAATATTGAACTTCTATTTTCTTTAGGGGCTCTTCGACTCCAGAAAATCCACACTCGTAAATCTCCCCATTAGAAGAAAAAAAGTTGTAGTTTCTAAAAAAGTCTTCTCTAAAAACAAAACGAACACCGTTTCAAAAAAAAATTAAAGAGAATTTAGCACCAAGGCTTCATAGATAAACAATAAAAAAAGAAGAAAAAAAAAAAAACATAAATAAGTAATTACCCAAAATAAATTTTAAATTTTTTTTGCTTTTTCTCAAAGCTCCTTTCTTTTCTTAATTTAAAATTTTTATAAAAATTTTTTAAAAAATATATATTTTTTTTTTTTAAAATCGTACTCTTCGGGACCCCCCTACTACTTAAAAATAAAAAGTACCTTTCAGCAACCTGATTACAAATTTTAAAAAGCGGAAGTAAGCATTTAATTTTTATTTTTTTAAGGAAGATAGAAACGCTACAGTTAGCTCTTTTCAGAATGAAACCTCTTTTTTTGCTGTTTTAAAGTTTGAACGCGTACGTGACCTGTAAACTGGTTTTTTTAAAAGTTTTAACTTTAAAAACCTAGCCCCTAAAAAAAATTGTCAAAAGAATCTGTGCAGATTCACATCTTCTTTTTTAAAAAAAAAAAGTAGAAAAGTACTGTAAGATAAAAGATTAATCCTATTATAACTAAAGATAGGTTTGTTTATTTAAAAATTTTATTATAAGTTTTAATTAAAATAAAAAAAAAAAACAAAGTATTGCTATAGGACAGGTATTTTAATGTACTATTAGTTAGCGTGTAGCTGTTAACAAATAAAACCCTATTTTCAGAAAAACCAAAATCAACCCCCATAAAAAATAAAATTGAAAATTCAAAAAAAAGAGAAAAAAAAAATAGTAGGAAAAGTGGATTTTTTCAAAGCATATTTCCGGTACCCTTAAAAACAACTCCTATTTTTTTAAAAAAAATAAAAAAGTAACTAAAGTAGGTGTTATTTACACTTAGGAGGTCTCCGAAAAAAATTTTAAAAAAAAGTCTAAACATATAGAGGTAATTAAAAAATGTAGCTAACATTAAAAAAAATAATGATACGTCGTGTATAAAAGCGCCACTCATAATTGAGCTACCGGCAACATCTTTTAAAAAAGCTAACGGGAAAAACGGAAGCGACGACAGCGAGCAAATTGCAAAAAATCCGTAATATGTAATATCTTGAAATCTAAAAAAACCTCCCATTTTTCTAATATCTCTAACTCCCTGATTCACATCTATTATGAAACCAAACAGCAGAAAAATAAAAACTTTAATTGAAGCATGTACAAGTGTGTAAGCGTACCCCAAGGACCCGCCAGAAGAAACTGAAAGAATTAACATTAAGGAAACGTGACTTCCCGTAGAGTACGCAAGTATTTTTTTAATATCATAATTTAGTAGGGCAGACGCTGACAAAAAGCAAGCTGTTAGACTAGACCAAAATATAATAAATGAAGTTATATAAGAGTTGTAGAGGATAAAAGTAAAAGATTTAAAAAACAAAACGACGCCAGCACAAACTAAAGTAGCTGAGTGTATTAGGGAGGACGCTGGTAGTGGCGCTTCCATAGCTTCTAAAAGTCATACGTGGAACCCAAATTGAGCCGACTTAGATAAAATAACGGCCGTTAAACTGAAACCAAGTATAAATTCAAGGGCTAGCGAGCTACCTAAGTTTATAGAGTTTCCATATAAAGTGGAGGATAGATAACTAGTACTAGAAAAAGCATCTATTTTTAAAAAAAACTCTAGTAAGCCTATAGATATAAATAAGAAAAAGTCACCAATTCTATTATAGAGAAGAACCTTTATACCGCTTTTAAAGGTATTAACCTTTGAGTATCAAAAGGATACAAGTAAAAAGGATAAAAGGCCCACCCCCTCTCAAGATACAAATAGAAATATCCAGCTACCCGTGTTAATTAATAGTAGCATAAAGAATAAAAAAAAACCTATCAAAATAGTAAATCTGGCGAAATCTGGGTCTTTTTTAAAATAAAAAAAAGAGTAAAAATGTATAATTAGCGCTAATAAAATTAGTATAAAAGAAAACTCATTCGTATACGTGTTGTTGCTTACACTAAAATAAACTGGAACTTCTAAATCAAAGTTAAATCACAAAAAAAAGTTTGTTTCAGAAGCTCCGAATATTTGAGTATTAGTGCAAATTAGGAATACTAACAAAAGTAAGTATACGGCGGCAATAATTACAAAAAGGGATACCCTAAGAAAAAAATTTAAAAAAAATAAAAAAATAAGTACAATAAAAAATCAAAAGATACCTACATTAAATAAAAGTGAATAATCCATTAAATTTTATATTTAACTATAAGACCTACCAACGAACAAACCCTCTAAGAACGGCACCCCCACCCTTACCGCCATTATAGTGTTCATTCGCATTTTTTGCGACACCTCGAACTGAAATTTTAGTTTTATAAAAAAAATTTTTAGAAAATTTTTTAAAAAATTTGTTTAAGGTTTTACTTTTACCCGTACTGGCTTTTTTAAGAAAAATTTTATAAATTAGAAACAAAGCTCCCGAAGGTAACCTAACTTTAATAAATGGAGAAACTTCATTTTCCAAGAGTAAGCAAGTCCCAAATGCCGCGCAAACTTTACTTTTAAAAAAAGAAAGATTGCTTAACTCGGCGCCGGAAATGCTATTTGCGGTTCCATTATTAAAAAAATGGGATTTAGTTGTATTTAAACAGTTGTTATGGATAACAAAACAATAAATATTTAAAAAAAAAAAAGCTTTAGTAAAGTTTTTGTAAATAAAAAAAAAATTTAAATTACAGTATTTAAGGACGTCCTGAGAGTTTCTTAAAAATCCGCTTTTTATTGCCGTAAACTTTTTTAAATATTTTTTTCTCTGATAAGATTCTGATTTTTTATTTTTTTTTCTCTGATAAAAAAATAGTTTTCAAAAATAAAACATTTAAATTAATTTGAAAAAAAATAAAAAAAATTTATAGGGTAGACTCCTCAAATTATAGATATCGAGCCTAAATATATAAAAAGGAGAAACTCGTTTAAGGACAGGTCCTTTAGTATAATATAGTTTAACTTATTAGTAACACCAAAAGCTATTTTTAAAAAAAAATATAATATGTACAGGTGCTCTATTGTAAATAAAAAAAAAAAAAGTAAAATAGATGTTAAAAAGTTAGACGAAACTACACTATATAAAAACGAAATGTCAAGAACAAACCCAAGAAATCCTGGAAAGTTTATTTGATTAACTATTGAAAATAGTAAAAAAAAAGAAAAAACCGGAATTTTTTTAAAAAGGCCCGATATAAAAAAAAACTCTCGGGAGTTCATTCTTGTTAAAATAATATCGGTAATAAAAAATAAAATAGAAGCAGTTAACATATGGTTAACAGCGGCTAATAGAACGGTATTACTAGAAAAACTTCCAGATGAAAAAATAACAAATAAAATAAAATTCATTTGAACAGTTGTAGAAAAAGCTACAACAACTTTAGAATCTATTTGAATTAACATTTTAAGCGTTGTATCGAGTACACCAATAATAGCTAAAAAATAAAAAATTGAAAAAGAAACCTTTACTGGTAACAAATAAAATATTTTTAAGATACCAAATACAGATAACTTTACAAGCACACCGCTTAAAAATATTGACAGATTAGTCGGCCCCTCTGCGTGAGCTCTAGAAATTCAATAATGAAATGGCCATAGCGGTACCTTTATAAAAAACCCTAAAATAAAAAAAAACATAATAGTAAATGTGATAGAAGAGTTTAATCCAAACACATAGGCTTGACTAAAAATATTGTAAAATATAGAAAAAAAAAGACCTAAAAAAAGAAAAAGAGAGCCTATAAGTGCTCATATAAGAATAAAAAAGGAAGCTTGAGTTTTTCTATAATAATGACCAAACTCTCTTAATATTAAAAAAATTGGAAAAATAATAGCCTCATAAAAAATTATAAAAAAAAATAAATTATTAGAAAATAAAAATAGAAATGAAAAAAAATAAATTAGCCCCATATAAGTGTAATGTTTAAGTAGTGAACCCTTATCCGAAACCGGAGAAATATAGAAGGCAGGGGTTATAGAAACAAACAGTAAATAAAAAAAAGTATAAAAAAACTCTTGCTGAAAAACTAAAGTTTTTATTTCAAAGTTAAAACTAAGATTAAGTGTGGACAAAAAGCAAGAAGCGTCAGCATTTAAAAAATTAAGCAGTTAGTTGTCTAAACTCCGTATAAACCCAACTCGGTTATTACGTATGTGGACATTAGGGCTAGGGCAGTTAACCACATTATAAAATAAAAATTTTTAATTGTTAAGTGTATAAACTCAAAAGAGTCGGAGTAAATGGAATTCTTGCTTAAGTAAACACATATGATTAAATAGTTAATTAAAACAACAATGTAGGCATGTAAGAAATTAAAAAATAAAATATATAAAAAATATTTAAAAAAGGTAAATTTTAAGGTATTCCCAGGAGCGATAGAATGTAGGTACCCCCAAATTTCTTTAAATTCTTTGATTAAAAAAAAAGTTAAATAAACAATTAAAAACGAATAAAAAAAAAAAAAAAAAGTAGTTTTATTATTTTTTAACAAAAGTATTAAAGTTATGAAGGCAACGTAAACGCTGCTATAAAAAAAAAACTTAGTTATGACCACTCCGGTTACAGTAGCAACTTTAAAAACTTTTAAATACATCATGGTCGGGTAACCAACTAGGGAAAAATTAATATATCTTCAAACGATACAGTATAAGAACGTAAAAAATTCAAAAAAAAACAAGCTTGGAGCAATCGATTTATATAAGAAGCTTTCATTTTTAGTAAAGCTCTCTAAACTATATTTTTTTGAAAGTTTAAAAACCCAACCTATAAAAAAAAAAAAAAATAAAAAAAAATCTCAATTTAAAACTAAGTAGGTTGAACTAAAAAATACTGTTCTTCTTTGCCAATTAGATACTATAACTTTATTATTATAAAAAAAAAAAATAAATATAAAAATAAATAAAAAAAATAAAAAAAAAATTCCAATTTCTTTTTTGGTTTCGTTTTCTGAAAGAGTCAACCACAAGGATAGTATCAAGAGTATGCTTAAAATTTGTAAGTTTACTCCTAAGATTTCAAAAATAATAGCAGAAAAACCATCAAAAGTGTTAAAGGCATAAGAATGGAATAGTAAAACAAAACCGACACCTACTAGATAAGAGGAGTTAGATACTTTAGGAGCTTTATCAATTGGTCATTTATTTAAGTTAAAAAAATAAGAAGACAGGCTACTAATATTAACTAATTTGTTTTTGTAATTAAACATTAAATTTAGATCCGCTTTTTATTTTTAATTTTTTGTAAGAAGCGGCTATATATTTTTTTAAAAGAGCTCCGGGAAGCCTATTTGGGTTTTGAATTAGTTTCCCAATAAAAAGATTGAAGGCGAAACTCCAGGACTTCTCTAGAATAAAAATTCTTGTTTTAAAAAAAATGTTAAAGTCGATATTTAGATATTTTAAAGCAAACGATACTGAGGACTCTCCTTTTAAAAGTATGTATTTGGGTTTCACTAAAAAAAATTGCTTAAACAGGTATTTTTTTTTTTTTAGAAGTGTAAACTTATAAAGAAGGCCTACTGTTGGTAAAAGGCTTAATATATAGTTTTCTAAAATTTTAATAAAATTTTGAAAGAAGATATTTGTATTAAAATCAAATACTCTATTGAACGAGAATGTTTTAAAAAAAAATCTAAATTTTTTAGGTTTGAGTACTTTTAGAAGTGCTCTTAAGGTTATAGTTGTATTTAAAGTGCAAGATCTTTCTTTAAATTTGTATAATTTTTTTTTATTTGTTGGCAGTAGCCCTACGACAGGCATCCTTGAACTTTTTAAAAGAGTTAAAGAGTTAATTTGTACTTTTTAAAAAATTTTAAATTATTTCTAAAATTAAAAAAAAAACCAATTTTATTTTTTTTTCTATTTTTTTTTTTTTTTAAAAGAGAAGCCCGCGAATTCTTCGACTTTAAAAAACAGCCATCTAGTTTAGAGTAAAAATTTTTTTGATTAATAACTATAGAAAACCCCTTCATTTTTTTTTTTAACTTTTCCCTAAAAGTAACCTTAAAGGTGTTTCCTGCAATTACAGATTTTGATTTTGAGTTTTTACCTAAAGCAATAACTTTGTAAACTCTTTCAGGTTTTCGTTGTTTTTTATTTAATTTAAAATTAAACAGAGTACTTTAAAAAAAACATAATTTTATTTTTTTGAAAATATTTAATTCTAATTTTTTTTTCAACAAGGACACAATTAAATTTTGTATAGTAAATAAACTCTGTAAAAAATCATTTAAAAAAATCATTTTTATTAAGTTCGAGTTTTTTAAAAAACGGTAACTTTTTTAATTTTAAAAAAAAAAATCTTAATCTAAAAAAAAAGGAGTTCTTAACTATTTTTTTTTTTAGATTTTTTTATAAAAACGGAATTTTTTGAAAAATAACTAAATACAGAGGCGGCTCTTTTATTTAGGGAATTTCCGGTAATTTTTGTTTGAATTTTTTGATTTAAATGGTAGCCGTTAGTAAATTTAATTTTATATTTTATTAAAAGTAAACTTACAACAACTTTACAAATTACAATTAAAGCAAAGAAAAAACAAAATATGGAAATAAAATGATAAAAGAATAAAGATAAATAAATGATTAAAAACTCACTAAATTCACTATTTAAAAAAAAAAAATTCAAATAAAAACCGCTATAAACCAGTTTGCTTCCATAGTTACCAAAAACGCTAACCGGTAAGTTTAAACTTCAAAAAAAAAAAAAAAAAGAAAGATAGTACACAAAACTTGCGTCGCTGACTTCTTTTTTTAATTCAAAGTCGTCAAATCCTAGGGAGAATATCCAAAAAATAACAACCAGTGTACTATATAAAATAAATAAGATTAAAAAATTTAGTGTAAAACCAAACCAGCCTATAATAGAAATAAGTAAAAATATTAATAATGAGAAAACAAAGTACTTGTACTCATTCGAAATAGTGGGTATCTTTATTAAAATTAATAGGGTAGCTAAAACCAGCAGGGTGTCGTAAACAGAAAAGGACTGTCAAATTTCAGAAAAAAAAAAAAAATAATCCAAATAAGCGCATATAACCTTATTTTAGTAGTTAAAGAACCCAAACGATTACTATTACTTGAATTAAAAGATAAACAGCATATATAACTAACTCGTGCCATGTAAACGAAGCTACTTGATCGAATCTAAATCTTAAGAGGTTCATCCGGAGTCATACAATAAAAAACCAACTTGACGTTAGTTTAAAAACAAAAATGTAAGTTATAAAAATACTAGTTTTATTAAAAAAGTTAAAATCAAAGCAAAAATATAAAGTATAAAATATATCCAAAATAAAATTAAGGTAATAAATACCAATAAACGCTGTTAACATAATATATAAAATTAGAAACAAATGAATCATTTAAAAATTATGGGTAATTGGAGTTGAACCAATTCCTAAAAGGTTGAAGCTTTTTATGCTAACGTTAACACTATACCCATATACGTATACTATGTTTACTAAACAACTGCCAAAATAGTTGTTTTTTTTATTTTTTTTATAATCTCGTTGTTACTACTAGATAGAATTAAATCTCCTAAAATTAAAAAAAAAAGAACGCTATCTAAAAAGTAAATATGTCAAAAGGACGAGCGCGATCTATTAAAAAAAATAAAAAAAAGACCTATAAAACTAAATAATATACCAGTATTGGAAGAAACCTCCTCTGTAGTTTCTACAGTTTTGTAACACTGTATGTTTTTAAAAACTGAGGTAAGTCCAAGTAATATAAAAAATAAAAAAATCCTAAGAAGACCCCCTAAAAGAGAGCTAGCACTTGCAAGCGCAAAATAAAAAAGTCAGAAGTACCACTCAGGCTCTATTGAGGCTGGGAGGTTATTCCAGTTTGTCGCACCACCGTAATAAAACTTATAAAGACTGGAGTAAGAGCTCCCAAAACTGGCAGATTTTCTGTAAACCATACTTAAAAAAAAAAAAAAAAATGCATATAAAAGGTATAACTCTTTAACAAGTTCGTTTGGAAGTCAAAGGGGCCTATCTAGAGTTACCCAAATATAAAACCTATTGACGGAACTAATAACAAAATGAACAGCTCTGACATGTCCTATCAAAAATATTGCACCGACTACTCCAACGAGAATATGTGCTATTAATACCTTAGACAAGATAGACATATAAGTTAACTCACCTCCTAAAATTACAAAAACAGCTCAACCACCAATGTAAGTATCAACTATTGTTTGTACCATAGTAAACAGCGTTGGGCTTAACACAGTTCAGGGTAGTATGCATCCGGCGTAGGAAGACGCAAACATTATAAGAAGAACGCCAAATCCAGTTTTTCAAGTAGAACTTCTAACACCAAACATTGATGAAAAAAAAACAGCTTTGCCTAAATGTAAAATAACAGCCACAAAGGAAATGGCTATAATTAATTTATGAGTTCTAACAAGGATGTCTCCTATTCTAGTATCAAATTTTAAAAAAAGTAAACTAAACTTTACATCTATTATACTGGGACTGTACCATAAACAGATTAACTCACCAGAAATAGCCATAATTATTGCGTATATAAACAATAGTGTGGCGACTCCGTTTACCCATTTAAAAGTTAAAGCTCCAGAAAAAAACAAAAATCTATCTACAAAAAATAAAAAATTACTCAGAATAAAAAAACTAATATAAAAACTTTTTTTTTGTACTAACCCCTACTCTTGAAGTATTTCCTATTATTTTTATTTTTTTTTTTAGTCTAAATCAAAATTGAATTTTAGTTTTTTTTTTTTTTAAATTTTTAAAAGGCTTAAAAGGAGAAGAAGTCTTTTTTTTAAATTTAAATTTTTTTTTTACAAAAAAGAACTTTCCCTTGTTAGATACCTTAAAAAACCAAACCCTAAAACCCATTGGGCTATTTATTTTTTCAAAAAATTTAAGCCTTTTTTTGAAAATCCTCGTTTTAAATGAAATCTTTTTTATTCTTTTTAAAAATAAAAAGTAACTCCCCAAAATATGTAATTTTTTTAAAAAGGTAATTTTTTTTTTAAAAAATTGAATTCAAAGTCTTCTGTAGCTACGGAGTCCCCACTGTTTTTTAAAAGAATACCAAGCTTTATGGTATTTAAAAAAGTAGGTATTTACACGAATTTTAGTATTAAAGTTAGTCTTATTATTAAAGAAATTAAAAAATATAAATTTAAAATTTTTTTTAAAATTAAAAAATTTATAAATGTTTAATATTTTAAAATTAAAACTGGGGTTTGCTAAGAGGGGAGCTCCAGCTAGGCATTTTACTTTAAAAAGATTAAACAAATTGTTTGGGTTTCTTCATATTTATAACGTATTCTGTTCAGATCTCGGGGTTAGTCGATAGGTTGGTTTCCTGACTGCCGCAAGAGTAACTTACTATGAAAGATTTAAATAAAACTTGTGTAATTATAATAGTACTTTCGACTATTTCGGCAACCATTAATAGCATTCTGTCATAGAGGTCCCCATTAGAGCCCGTATAAGTTTTGAAGTTTAAGAATTTGTAGTATGCATATGTTGTTTGATAAGGTACTCTGATATCATATTTTAACCCAGTGCTTCTAGCAATTACCCCAGACAAACTCGCACTTTTTGCCCAACCCTTAGAAATAACACCAATACCTATAAATCTCAACTTTAAAATTCTAAAAAACAAAAGAGGTTGGAAAAAGTTTTTAAAAAAAAATAAAAAGTAATTTAGATAAAAGTTAATGTTATCAATAAGATTGGAATTAAAGTAATTAAACCTAGACTCAAAGGGTCTATAAAGAGCCGCATGAAGTCTGGCCCCAGAAACAGCTTCATAAAACCCCATTAAATGTTCTCTTCATTCTAAAAAAAAAAAAAAAATAAAAAAGTTTCCAGTATCAAAAGTCAATATAGAAATATGCATTAAATGGTTTTTTATTCTAGTAATTTCGTCAAAAATTGTTCTAATTTTTAAGAAATTAGAAGAGACCGCTTGAAATGATACAAGTCCCTCAATTCCCAAAACGTGCGCGTGCTCGCTGGTTAGCGTCGAAACGTAGTCCAGCCTGTCCATATAAGGTGTTCCCATGTATAGAGGTCTGGTTTCCATAAGTTTTTCTGTCCCCCTATGAAGAAGACCTATGTATAAAATGGAGCTCTGAATAGTTTCTCCAGAAAGCTCTAATGTGAACTTTATAAGTCCGTGGGACCCAGGATGTTGTGGCCCGAATTGAACAAACATAGACCGAATTTCTTTTTCATTACTATTTGCAGATAGCGTTTCCTTATTAAAAAGATAATTATTCAAGTATAAACAATAAGTTTAGAAAGATTCGAACTTTCCCCGATAGATAATGAGTCCACAGAGTCCACCAGGTAAACTTACAAGTAGAATTTACGCACGATGCTATTTACTACACTATTTGAAAACCATATTAAGTAAACATAGCTAGATAAATATACGAATAGAAAAAAAAATAACGAGCTTTTACTATAGTAAACAAAGTTATTTAAAAAAAAAAATTTAATAAAAATGGGTATAAAAACTATAAAAAAAATAATTAAAAAACTAACAAAATAAATAAAAAGTATTAGCTCAATATTATTTATGTTTAAAAAAGAATTAAAATTTTTTTTTTTTCTATAAATAGATGTAAAATAAAAAAGAAAAAAAGTTAAGAACGTGAGCTCAAGGAAAAGATGAATACCCACCGTAGATCCAGAAACACCCTCGCGTATTTCCTTATATTGAAAAAGAAACCACCAATCAGTCTCATATGTATTAAAAAAAATAACACCACTAGAAGATCATGTAACAATTCTCACAATTAGCAGCCATACGGTTGCGTAAAAGTCAAAATCGAAGGAGTCGTTCGCAGTAGAAAATAAAAAAAAGAAACCAATAAGAAAATCGGCAAAATAGTAAAAAAAAATACTAAGTATAATAACAATGTAACTAAGTAGTTTATAATAAAACATAAGTCTTTTAATTTGAATTTAAAAAAAAATTAAATTTAATATACAAGTACTTTTTAAAAAAAATATTTTTTGTTTTTAAGTTTCTCAAAGTTGAGTTTTTTTGTGAGGTTAAATAAAAAAAATTTAGTGCAAGTAGGTCTTCGCCGGTTAATGAGCAATTCGTAAAATTCTTAAAATTATTCATTTTAAAAAATAAAAAACTTTGTGATGCTCTCTTCAATGCTTTTAGAATTAAAAAATATTCAAAAGAAATTTAAAATAGAGTAAACAAAAAAAAATGAAAAGTTTTTATTTAAATTAAAAAAAAATAGAACTGAAAAATGAAACTGAAAAATTTTTATTTTAGAAAAGTGGCCCTTAGGCCCCCTAATTCCCCTAATAGTGGGGACTTCTAATTTTTTAGTAAAGGTGTCATAAATAAGGGTGTTGTCGGAAGCTAACGGCGCCTTTTTTAAAAAAAAAAAAAAGAGACGAATTGTTTTTTTTTTAAAACGAACAAGCTTAATGCTGCTAATATAATTAATTTTTATACTATTGGTTTTTTTTGTTAAAATCATCAAGAACTAACTTTGGGCTCATACCAAGGGTTTAATTTTTTTTGTAAAACTAAAACGCCAAAAAGTAAGCCCTCAGCCGTTGGGGGGCACCCCCCAATGTAAGTATCAACCGGAACTATTCTGTCGCAACCCCTTACAATAGAATAACTAAAGTAATAGTAGCCGCCCCCGCCTGCACAGCTTCCCATAGCTATCGTATAGCTAGGTTTAGCCATGTAGTCCTGCAATTTTTTAAAAGCCGGTGCCATTTTTGGTGTAACAGTCCCGGCAGAAATAAGTAACTCAGACTGCCTTGGGGTACCTCTAAAAAGGCATCCAAATCTTTCTATATCGTAGCGACTACAAACACTGTGTAGTAGCTCTATAGCACAACAAGCAAGCCCAAAAGTCAGTGGCCAAAGAGACCCCACCCGTATTCAGTTTATTAAGTGTCTTAAGTGTGTTTTGACATACTCTAAATAATACAAAAATTAGATTGCACAATTAAAGCAATGATAAAAAAAAAAAAAAATAAAAAAAAAAAAAAA
>Ga0209358_10001826_pt1 | contig 16618 bp, 16 predicted proteins | sample LauGreFa1BDMLBSN_2_FD_187574 | JGI IMG/M metagenome (GOLD analysis project Ga0209358, IMG submission 187574) | Freshwater lake microbial communities from Lake Michigan, USA - Fa13.BD.MLB.SN (SPAdes) (version 2) | ecosystem: Environmental > Aquatic > Freshwater > Lake | place: Lake Michigan, USA... | reverse complement strand
TAACTATGAGTGCAGCGTATTTCGCTTCTGATTTTCACCTCGGGGCACCCAACCTATTGCAATCCAAAGCACGCGAACAGGCCATTGTTTCCTGGCTTGAATATGCGGCGCAAGACGCCTCAGATATTTACCTTGTAGGGGATGTATTCGACTTTTGGTTTGAGTATAAAAGAGTCATTCCCAAAGGGTATTCCCGTCTATTTGGAACCATCGCCCGATTGAGCGATCAAGGAATTCAATTTCATTTCTTTTATGGGAACCACGATATGTGGGTAAAGTCCTATTTCAAAGAAGAATTTAATATGAAAATTCACGCTGAACCTATAACACTTAACCTATTTGGAAAAAAAATGTTGGTAGGGCACGGAGACGGATTAGGCCCCGGAGACCGAGGATATAAATTGATAAAACCCATACTCAGGAGCCCTTTTTGCCAATGGGCATTTGCACGCTTGCATCCGAATTTCGGTATTGGGTTGGCTTCTTTTTTTTCCTCAAAGAGCCGTAAAAGCCAGGATAATGAATACATTTTTAAAGGAGCCGAAAACGAGTGGCTTTACCAATATTCCAAAGAAGTTCAATTGAAAAATCCTTATGATTATTACATTTTCGGTCATCGTCATTTGCCCTTGAGCATGCCACTTGACAATGCCGTGTATTATAATCTTGGAGAATGGTTGACCTTCAATACCTTTATTAAAATGGAATCCGGTTCTCCTTCCTTTCTGCGTTGGAATGGAAAACATCCTGAACCGTTCGAGCCACAACCCCATGGAGCGATTTAATCAAATTGAACTTGAGAATATTTCCTTGGTCGTTCAACACCTGAGAGAACTTTTACCCAAGCATCCATTCATTGCCTTGGAAGGCGAAATGGGATCAGGAAAAACCACTTTGACGATGGCCTTATTAAAAGCATTGGGAATTCCTGAACCGGAAGGATCTCCGACCTTTAGCCTTATTCAACCATACGAATTACCCAATGATAAAGTACTCTACCACTTGGATGCCTTTCGAATTAATAGCGAGGAGGAAGCCTTAATGATCGGACTCGATGAATTATTTGAGGAAGATGCTTATTTTATCGTTGAATGGCCCGAAAAAATCATTAACTTTCTGCCAAAGCAAAGAATGATCTTAACGATAGAAAATACCCGCTTTAACCAACGCAATTACTTCATCGAATATGGCGAATAACCCCGATTTACTCAAGAGTTTATTACTTCAAGGCTCCATTCTTCCGAAAGAAGAAATGTTAGAAATCAAACCCAAGAAAGGTCAACTTCATATTGGAATCCCCAAAGAAACTTCCTTTCAAGAACGAAGGGTGGCACTCGTACCAGAAGCGGTTTCACTTTTAGTTGCCAATGGCCATAGGGTACGTGTTGAAACAGGTGCTGGAGAGGGAACTAATTTTACGGATAATGATTACAGCGAAGCAGGCGCTGAAATCGTATTTGATCAAGAACAAATTTATTCGTGCGACATGATTTTTAAGGTCGCTCCACCCACCGAGGCAGAAATTGCCATGATGCCCGGAAATCAAACCTTCATTTCCGCACTTCAGATTGCTACTCAGCCAAAAGAAATTTTACAAAAATTAATGGCTAAAAAAACCACGTGTATTGCCTGGGATTACATCCGAGATGAAGAGGGTGTTTTTTCCGTGGTTCGCACCATGGGTGAAATTGCAGGAAATACCTCCATACTCGTTGCCGGAGAATTGCTTTCAAGTTATTCGCAAGGCAAAGGAATGATGTTAGGTGGAGTTACCGGAGTACAACCTACAGAGGTTGTTATCATCGGAGCGGGAACCGTGGGAGAATTCGCTACGAGAGCCGCTTTAGGTTTAGGAGCTTCCGTCAAAGTATTCGATAATTCCGTAGCTCGATTGAGAAGGCTTCAAAATGCTGTAGGAAACCGAGTGTTCACCTCCGTGATTCAGCCAAAAGTACTTGCCAAAGCGATTCGACGCGCGGATGTCGCCATTGGTGCCTTACGTTCAAGTGTAGGAAAAACTCCCTGCGTAGTCTCAGAGGACATGGTTCGTCAAATGAAAGATGGTTCGGTAATTGTCGATGTAAGCATCGACCAAGGAGGATGCTTTGAAACATCTCGCGTTACCAACCACCATGAACCCGTATTCATCGAACACGGAATAGTTCATTACTGCGTTCCAAATATTGCCTCCCGTGTTTCTCGCACCGCTTCTTTCGCTCTGTCGAATATTTTCTCTCCCCTGCTGTTGGACATCGGAGAACAAGGAAGTATTGACGATGTGATTCGTTATAAACTGGGATTCAAAGACGGCGTCTACATTTACAAAGGAGTTCTTACCAACGAAATATTAGGTAAAGTCTTCGACCTAAATTATCAACCCCTGGACCTTTTACTTCCGCGTTAATGCCCCCATCGCTCTCGTTTCCTCCAACGGAATTAAACATCAAAGAAACAGGGAAAACCTACAAGGTTTTGTGCCTCATTAGGAAAAAATGGCTCGTACTTACGCCGGAAGAATGGGTGCGACAGCACGTAATCGGATATTTGATCAAAAAACTGGGAATATCTTCAGGTAGAATTGCCGTGGAAAAGAGTTTTTTGTACCACCAACGAAAGAAACGATGGGACATCGTCACGTTTGACGTTTTTGGCGAACCCGAATTATTAATAGAATGCAAGGGATTTGAAGTGGCTTTAACCCAAGATGCATTGCAACAAATAAGCTCCTACCAGCAGGTGATTAAAGCAAAAAAACTGGTCTTAACCAATGGCATACAGTGTTTTGTTTTCGACTTTCAAAGTTGGCGTCAAGGAATTGAGTCAATTGAGGTGCATGCCCCACAAGCCTGATTTCATTTTTTTGTATTCACGGCTTAAATAAGCCAAAACTGCCCGCATGGGATCCATCGCCTTTTCCGTCTCATCCGAAATCGCTTGCTTGCGCAGCTTCAACTGCAACTTCATGTACATGGCATGAAGGCAAACTTCAATAGGATGCGCATGAACCAAGGAAGATTTTGCGGCATATTCCTGTATACTCTTCTCAGATTGACTTACCAATAGGGCATATTTCTCATCTTTCATGATTTCCAGCAAGGTCCTGTGCAATAAGGTCAATTCGGTAAATACCTCTTCCAGCTCATACAGGTGCCCTTTGTGTTTTTTTCCCGTTCGGATGAGCTCTTCGCAAATCTGCGCATACCAGGCTTCATAGGCTAACCGATACGAAGGATTAGGAAGTACAGAAGGAATGAGATCTTTAAGGATGAGTTCCATATCGCATTGAAGACTTCGTACGATATCCTCTATCTGATACATGTAGAGTAAATACTCAACAATGTTTTCCTTTTGCTTTTGCTGAGCGATGAGCATGCTTATTTCAAGTCTTTTTCGATTTCTGACTGGTTCTCGTTCAAATACCGGATAAAATCACTGGTAACATTCATTGAATTATCGATGAAATTAAGCTGTCCTCCATCTCCATGAATGAGAAGTATTTGGATTCCATTTTTGGTGCAGTAGTCCTTCCCTAAAGCCTCTATTTTTTTTCGAATGCTGGTGATTTTCTCGACCGATTGTTCTGAAATTTCCTTTGCTTTGGTTTGTTCGTATTGCACCAGCTCTTGCTGCATCGCCTGTGCTTTTTGCTCAATTTGAGCAATCTCGTTTTGCGACAACAATCCTTTACGTGCCTTTTCGTCGTTGCGTTGCAAATAATCCTGAAGCTCTTTCGACTTCCTTTCAAATTCCTTCTGAATAGAAGCCTCTTTGTTTTTCATGCCATCCAGTTCCCTCTTCAAGAATCCAACACGCAATTCCAGGCTATCTTGGTAATAAAATGCAATGACCAAGTTCTTATCATAACGGGTTATAACCGTTGGCTTCGTATCCTTTTTTTTCTCTTGTGGCTTGTCTTCCGAACAACTTAAGAGGACTACGGCTAAACATAAAACTGCTACAATTTTCATTATTCTGGGGTATTAAAGGAAATAAACGTTCCATAGTCTTCTCGCATGCTCAAAAAACGCTTAAGACAAGAAGACCAAAATTCATGCGACAGATTTTCGGAAAAACGCTCTAAATCAGGAATCTCATGCACGGGAATTTTAAACGTTTGCTCAAAATTGTCCAATGTAATTTTAAGTAAATACTTACCGTTGTATTCATGAACCTGAATGAGGTAGTGGGAATGCGGAATCTCCTTAACCAAACGCATGCTCAAAATTACGAATTATTCCACGTAAGCCACCCATGTGAGGGCATACCCTTTTTGCGGTATTTATTTAGAATCATTCTAAAATACCATTTTTTAGGTATTGAATTCGGCCGATGCGCTCCGTTACTTTGCAGAAAAATTTACTCCCCATGAAACGCATTCTATTGGTTGTCTTGTTGTTAGTACTCGTTGTTGGAAAGGCCGTTGGGCAAGACGGTCAACGTCAAACTTCGGAAGTAATCGTTCGCACCTACGTTCAATCGAAAACAATGCCCGACTCAATTTATAACATGCGCATTGTTGCTGGCAAAAAATTCGAGGTTGTATCCTTAACTTCGAAAGACATTGACTTATCCACCAACAATTACCGACAAGCGTTTCGAAAAACACCCGGAATTTTTGTTTCGGAACATGATGCTTCAGGTCTGCAAACCAGCATTTCTACACGGGGACTGAGTGCCAACCGTTCTTGGGAATTCAACATGCGCCAAAACGGCTACGACATTGCGGCAGATCCTTCAGGCTATGCCGAAGCGTATTATTCGCCTACGCTTGATGCCGTAGCCAACGTACAAATTTATCGTGGTTCATCTGCCTTGCAATATGGATCTCAATTCGGTGGTATGATTAATTACCAACTCAAAGAAAACATCGGCGATCGTCCCATCGTTTATGAGGGTTCCCATACCGCTGGCTCTTTTGGGATGTTCAACAGTTTCAATGCTATCGGGGGTAAAAAGGGAGCTTGGTCTTATTATGGATTCATGCATCATCGCCAAGCTCAAGGCTTTCGGGCCAACAGCCGATATTTTACGCATACCTATTTTGGGAAATTGGGCTACGAATGGAAAGGAGGAAAAATCACCGCTGAGTACACCAACAGTTCGTATTTAAGTCAACAAGCCGGTGGCTTACATGACACCATGGCATCTAGCCATCCGGACACCTCCTTAAGGGCTCGAAATTGGTTCGAATTACCTTGGAAAATGGCCTCCATTCAATGGAATCACGAAATAAATAAAAGCTTTAGTCTTCAAGGCACGGTCAACTACCTCAACGGTCACCGCAACAGCGTAGGTTTTTTAAAACCCCTAAACATTGCAGACACCTTCAATGTAACCCTCGGTGGTTATAATCCAAGAGATGTCGATATCGATGTGTACAACACCTTATCGAGTGAAATTCGATTCAACAAGGGCTTTACATTGGGAGGTAAACGACAGACCTTAACAGGAGGAGTGAGATACTGCTTGAGCGATATACACCGATTGCAAAAAGGCCTCGGTTCAAATGGCGTAGATTTTAACTTAACGGTTGTTCCTGACAATAGCGGAAAAATATATCAGAGAGACCTGGATTTACAGACTCAAAACTACGCATTATTCGCTGAGCAGATGTTTATTATAGGCGAAAAATTCAGCATTTCTCCCGGATTTAGGGGAGAAGCTATTCAATCTTCGCTTTCGGGAAGGAGCAATCAAGTTGCAGGGGGGTATATTCCCAATTCAACGAAAAACCGGTTCCTTTTCTTGGGTGGGATTTCCTCCAAATATGCACTAGTTAAAAAACAAAATACGAGCCTTAGCTTGTATGCCAACGCCAACCAGAACTATCGACCGGTAATGTACAGCGAATTGCTTCCTTCCTCCACCCTAGAAATCGTTGACCCCATGCTGCAAGACATGACAGGTTACAGCAGCGAAGGCGGAATGAAAGGATCCGTTTTTTTTCGAAACATCTTCTTCAATTTTGACATCAATGCGTTTTACATCCGGTACAATAATAAAGTGGGAACCCTCAACCTTAACGGTGCTCCGTTCAAAACCAATATTGGTGATTTAGAATCGAAGGGATTGGAAGTATACACAGAAATTTCCCTATTCAACCCCTTCTTTAAAAATTCTTCAAAAACCGAACAATTGAACATATACTTCAGCGGCACCTCAACCGACGCTCGTTATAAGCGCTGGAACAATCCAGCTATTGCGAATAATGAACTGACATCGATTGTGGGTAAAAAAGGAGAATATGCTCCAAACTTGATTTTAAGAACTGGTTTGGAGTATAAATTCAAAGGACTGTCGATCAACTATCAAATGAATTACACGAGTGATTGCTTTGCGGATGCTGCCAACACGGAGGCAACCAATGCAACAGCAACGGTAGGTTTAATTCCGGCATTAACACTGCATGATGTAGGGATATCCATGACCTTGTTGGATAATTATCACATAAAAATGGGAATTAACAATTTATTGAATGAAATAAAAGTGGTTCGTCGGGTAGGCGGCTATCCGGGACCAGGCGCACTTACCAATCAAGGAAGGTCGTTTTACGCTACCCTCTCGATAAAAATTTAGAAGAAATGCTGTGTTTTTATTTTGTGAATTATTTTTTTCATAAATTCGGGGTGTAAAAATTAACTTAAAATCCGCGCCTAACCTCATATGATTAGTATTTTCGTAGCCAAACTTGACTTTGGTGTCGACAACAACCAACTACGTTCACTCTTCGAAACTTATGGAAAAGTGAACAAAGCCACCGTTGCGATGGACAAAGAAACCGGTAGATCCAGAGGTTTTGCTTTCGTTGAAATGGAAAATGATCATGGGCAAGCAGCAATTGATGGCTTAGACGGAAGGATTATTAACGGTCGAAACATCGCTGTAAAAAAAGCGGAAGACCGAGGTGATAATCGCAATCAACCGAAGAAGTTTGATGGTCCTTCAAGACCTCATACCAATTCAAATTACGACCCGCAGCGTCCACGTACCGAATCTACTCCTAAAACCGATTTTGGAAATAACGAACCGTTTGTTCCTCCCATCCTACCCCCATCGGACAACCGAAAGAAAATCCTACCCAAGGATAAGGAACGTAAACCCGATACCGAAGCAGACCGTAACAAGAAGCCAAAAATGGACGCCTATAAAAAAAGCGGTAAAAAGGATAAATTCTTAGACGACGACGATGACCTTGAATTAGAAGGAGGCTTATTTTCTTTTGACGAGGAAGAGGACGAAGATTAATCCGGGTCAACTCCTCTATTTTTCTTTGTATTTTTGCGGATATGCCAGAGTTCTACACTCATTTTCTACAACATCCGATTTTTAAAGTTATCTCCGAAATATCTCAAACGACTAAGGTAGAAGCCTATGTAATTGGAGGATTTGTTCGAGATTGTTTCCTCGATCGTCCGTGCAAAGACATCGATATCGTAGTCGTTGGAGACGGTCCTGCTTTTGCTACAAAAGTTGCTGAAAAATTAAGGGTAAAAAACGTATCCCTATTTGCTCGGTACGGAACAGCGCATTTCAAATACAAAGACATCGATGTAGAATTTGTGGGTGCAAGAAAAGAATCCTACAGCGAAGACTCCCGTAAACCCTCTACCCTACCAGGAAGCCTTAAAGACGATCAACTAAGAAGGGATTTCACCATTAACGCATTGGCCTTTTCCCTTAATTCATCAAATTTCGGAGCTTTACTCGACCCCTTTGATGGCATGAACGATTTGCTTAGCGGCGTATTACGAACACCCCTTGACCCTAGTATCACCTATTCCGACGACCCCCTTCGCATGATGCGTGCTATTCGATTCGCATCCCAACTCAATTTCCAAATCGCTGCAGGTTCAATTGAGGCCATTTTTCTCCAAAAAGAACGCATCAGTATTGTTTCAATGGAACGAATCATTCTTGAATTCAATAAAATCATGTTGAGTTCTAAACCCTCGAGAGGGCTTTATTTATTAAAACACACTGGCCTACTCCCTTATATTTTTCCCGAACTTTTAGCCCTAAGCGGGACTGAGACCATCAACGGGCATAGCCACAAAGATAATTTCGAACACACCTTAGAAGTTTTAGATAATTTAAGTGAGAAAAGCGATGACCTATGGCTTCGCTGGTCAGCCTTATTGCACGATATCGCTAAACCCCCTACGAAGCGTTATGACCCTTACCACGGATGGACTTTTCATGGTCATGAAGATTTAGGCGCTCGAATGGTACCCAAAATCTTCAAAAAACTTCGCCTCCCCTTAGACCATAAAATGAAGTATGTGCAAAAACTAGTGCGACTTCATTTAAGACCGATAGCATTGGTAAAAGGCAGTGTTACAGATGCCGCAGTACGCCGCTTACTTTCCGAGGCAGGCGACGACATCGACGACCTCATGATGTTGTGCAATTCCGACATTACCTCGAAAAACGAGTTTAAGGTTAAACGCTATCGAAAAAACTTTGAACTTGTTACCGATAAACTACGTATGGTGGAGGAGAAAGACCGCATTAGGAACTTTCAACCCCCTATCACAGGCGAGTTGATCATGGAGGTTTTTGCTTTAGGACCTTGTGCCGAAATTGGTATATTAAAATCCAAAATCAAAGACGCCATTCTCGAGGGAGAAATAAGCAACACCTTCGATGACGCTAAAAATGCCATGTACAAATTTGGAGAAGAATTAGGATTAAAAGCCGTCAAGAATATTTAACTACCTTTATTCAAAAAAAACCATGCAAGGACTAAAATTTAGAATTCTTCTCGATTCCGAGGCCAAAGCGGAAGTTTTTAGGGACATAATAATTTCAGAATCCTCCAATTTCGAAGCCTTTTACCATGCCATTGTTGAATCTTTCGAATTAAAAGGTGACCAAATGGCCAGTTTTTATGTTTCCAATGATGCGTGGGACAAAGGACATGAAATCAACCTAATGGATATGTCCTATGACGACGATGCCTTGGATCAACCAGCCAATGTCATGAGTAAAGCCATTTTAAAAGACTTCATTGAATCGGCTAATCAAAAATTCATCTTGATTTATGATTTTTTGGCAATGCAAATTTTTCTTATTGAACTGATTGAACATCAACTACCTGCGAGTGAAGTTCCTCAACTTGCCTTGAGTGTCGGAAAAGCCCCGCAACGAAATCAAGAACTTGAGAGCAATGAAGACCTGTTTATAGCAGGAGGAGCAGCAATGGTATCCGAAGAAGAGCTTGACGAAGAAGAAGACGATTACGGATTCAACGATTATGACGACGATTACAGCGAAGAAGATTTAGACGGTTTCAATTAATCCGATTTTTAAACTCAGCCCTTATGAATACTTCGGATCCAATAGGCAAAGCGATTCTTGATTTTCACAATACAGGTAAACCTAAAGACATTATTGTAAGCTCTGACCTTACCGATGATGACATTATTCCCATCGAAGTGTTATTTCGGTCTTATGAAGAAATGCCCCATTTGGAAAAACGAGCACTCGCTATGACAAAAGGTAGGGTACTCGATATTGGTGCTGGAGCAGGACCGCATTCTTCCTATTTAATGAATCAAGGATATACAGTAAAAGCGATTGATAGCTCGCCCGGCGCTGTTGAGTATTTAAAAAATCAAGGTATTGATGCTGAATGTAAGAACATTCTTGACCTGAAAAATGAAACCTTTGACACCTTATTACTTCTCATGAATGGACTTGGTCTTGCAGGAAAAAAAAGCACCTTGGTTCCATTTTTAAATCACCTCAAAACCCTGTTAAATCCGCAAGGGCAAATTCTTTGCGATTCATCCGATGTTAAGTTTTTATACGAAGAAGAAGACGGTTCCTATTGGATGGACCTCAACAGCGAATATTATGGGGACTTTAATTTTCAAATGCATTACGAAAATCAATCCAGCTCCGTATTTCCTTGGCTCTATGTTGATTACGACTCACTTCATGAAGCTGCCCTTTCTTGTGGTTTTCAATGCCGAAGAATTGAAATCGAAGAAAATCACTTTTTAGCGCAACTTGTGTTGACTTAATTGAATTACTATATGTAACTTTACCCGAACAAAATTAAATACCATGGGCGTACTTGTCAGCAGCACTTCAAAAATTATTGTACAAGGTTTTACAGGAACCGAAGGAACTTTTCACGCAAGTCAAATGATTGAATTTGGAACAAATGTCGTTGGAGGAGTTACCCCCGGAAAAGGCGGAAGTCTTCATTTGGAAAAACCTGTATTCAATACCGTAAAAGATGCCGTTGAGTCAACAGGCGCGGATGTTTCCATCATTTTTGTACCCCCCGCTTTTGCAGCAGATGCCATCATGGAAGCAGCAGAAGGAGGCATTAAAGTAATTGTATGCATCACCGAAGGCATTCCAGTAAAGGACATGATCTACGCTAAAGAATATATCAAAGCATTTAACTGTCGTCTTATTGGACCCAACTGTCCAGGAGTCATAACGGCAGGTCAAGCGAAAGTGGGCATCATGCCTGGTTTTGTTTTCAAAACCGGAAAAATTGGAATTGTTTCAAAATCAGGAACCCTCACCTATGAAGCCGCAGATCAAGTTGCAAAAGCCGGTTTAGGAATTTCCACCGCCATTGGAATCGGTGGAGACCCTATCATTGGCACGACTACGAAAGAAGCGGTTGAATTGTTAATGAACGACCCAGAAACCGAAGGGATTGTAATGATTGGTGAAATTGGAGGAAACCTCGAAGCCATTGCCGCTCGTTGGATCAAGGAAAATGGAACCAAGCCCGTTGTTGGATTTATAGCAGGAGAAACGGCTCCTAAAGGAAGAACCATGGGGCATGCCGGTGCCATCGTCGGTGGAGCAGACGATACGGCTGAAGCAAAAAAACGCATCATGCGCGAATGTGGAATTCATGTAGTAGATTCACCTGCCGGAATTGGAAAGAAAATGGCAGAAGTGATGGGTATTCTAGCTTGATTCGATCGCTCCTAGTTCCAAAAAAACCAAGTTATTCCAAGCTTCAATTGCCAAGATGGTACGGGAAGTCCTACGAATAAACGCTGTTGATTTTCCATAAAAAAGGATCCTAAATTTTCTCCCGCCAAGTAAAACTGAAAGGTTTTAACCTTGAAACCTATTAGGGCATTCAAACCATGATAATTGAATCCCGTATTGGAGAAGTTTACAACATCGAATAAGGAAAGTTGCGGAATAAAACCTAAGGTCTTATAATCCATATAATACATGTATTTTAACTTCGTGAAGAAATACAAATTTTTAGTAGAACCAATATATCCTTGATAAACTATACCGGTACCAAGCCCCATTTTGGGTAAAATAGCCACTTTTTGCCATAATGTCGTTACATGAGGTTCGATGGTCCAACCTTTCCATGTCCGTCCCAATTTAACTTCAAGGTGTAACACCTGTTGATTACTCAATGAACTTTGATGATCCCAAGCCAGGCCATTAAACTGATATACATCGCGAGAAATTAGCCCATTCACTCCGAGCTGATAATCAAACCCAAGGACCTTTCCTTTGAATAAGGCTTGAACCATTGCTGTTTTTTGCAAGACCGGTTGAACCATGGTCCATAAAAAGGTATTGCCAAGGTAAAATCGTTGCATTACATCAGGAGCATCTAAGCCTATGGCTACCTTCAGGTTTAAGGCTTGATCTCTATTAAATGTTTGTAAAAAATGACCTTTTAAACTCGATGCCTGAAAGCCCCCAATGAAGTTCTTGGCGAAAGAAATAAATGCATTGGTACGGTTCTTTCGATATTGAAATGCCCATGAAAATCCAAGCTCCAGGGTATCGTGTTGAACTCCGCGCATTCTATATCTCCAAAAATCGGCATTCGACATTAATTCCATATCCCAATGATTCCAACGAACACCGAAACCAAGTGCATTTTTCAATGTACTTAATTCCATTCGATCTTGGGTCAGCGTAGAATCGTAATTAACGGCTCCATAAAATCCCAACAGGGTATCCCTTTCAGCATAGAATCGGTCAAAATTGTCCAACGAGGAACGATGGTACAAACCGATAAATCTGGATGAATCTTTCGAGAAATTCAGTTCATTCTTCCACTGTAAATGCTGTTGCTTCACCAAAGCGGAACAACTGTCCTTAACAACAGGAACTAAACCTAATCCTACAAAGGATAACAAACTATCGTTTAAAATACCTCCTGAAAATTGACGCGAATCTGTGTAGTAATTACACAGGGCCTGGGAACGAAATCTACGACCAATTTTGGAAAGAGAAATCTCCGCCTTACGGTTAATCCATTGAGAATTCCTAACATAACCCTTAAGGCTATTCACATCGTAGGAAAGACCGATAAAAAGTCCTCTTTTAAAGGATTGGCAGTACTTCAAATTAAGGTGCTGTGCCCCTTGGGTTCCGAAAGCATAATTAAAACCAACAAAGGGTAAACCTGAAAAAACAGGATGATGATCCGCCAATGGGTCTTTTTGAAAAAAAGAACCGAAAGGAGTATAAAGGGACATCGGATCTACAAATATCCCATCGATTAAACGAATGTTTGGAAATACCGAACGACTGCTCTGCAGAATGGAATCCAAACCGTTTATGGAAGATAAAAAGTTATTTTGTGGCCTTAAGGTATCTATTAGGATGGCTGATTGAGAAAATCCCTTTACCGAGAAAACCGTCATGAAGAGAAGGATGTAGGTACATCTCATGGCACAAACATACAAAAAAAAGGGGGCCTTAGCCCCCTGCAATGCTAAAAACGAAGAACTTATGCTAGCGCATTTACATGCACCTGAAGACCTGACTTTAGGTTCGACGCTTTGTTCTTGTGTATAATGTTTCGCTTGGCCAGTTTATCCAACATGCCCGCCACTACAGGAAACAAAGCGGTTGCTTCTGTTTTGTCGGTTAATCCACGAAGTTTACGAACCGCATTACGCGCAGTTTTGTGCTGGTATTTATTGAGTACTCGTTTTGCTTCGTTCGAACGGATACGCTTGATGGACGATTTGTGATTTGCCATTGGTGTAACTTATAAATTAGTTGCAGCCCATAGGAGAATCGAACTCCTGTTTCAAGGATGAAAACCTTGCGTCCTGACCACTAGACGAATGGGCCAATAAATCAAAACCCCAAGTTTGGGAGTGCAAATATAGTACAAATTTCAATTCACGAAAAAAAATTGGGGTATTTTTTACATGTTTTCAGGTTCATCGGACTTCATCCGAAAGCCCAAGCGCTTACCTGTTTGAAGTTTCAAGGACTCACCCATAAGGTGCATTTGTTGCACTGAAATTTCATCGTACAGTTCATAAGGTGGAATGTAAAGATCGAAAGAAAGTGCATAGGCGAAACACATTTGAACTACTAGGGTGCTAATTTGCTCGCTCCATAGTTGTTGCTCTACATCTCGAAAAATAGAAGCCAATTGAGTTCTTCCTTCCACGAAAAAATGACGGTCCTTGTTGACGAAAATTCGAGCAATTAAATAACCTGAATCAGACAAACGGTGTTGTAATAAGGACTCAGCAAGAAAATTATACACATAGATAACTCCAAAATACCCATTGGAAGGATCCTTTTGAAAATACCCTGTTCCCCAAAGCGGGTTTGCATCTGGCAATCTAAAAACATTTTGGTGTAGTGAAAACACCAACACATCGCTGCCTATGAATACGTGAATTTCACCCGAACCTCGCTCATTGTAGTGCAATCTGACGCGTTCATCCGTTACAATAGACCTTAACTCGGTTAATTCCGATTTGATTTTCTCTTTCAATTCAACAAATACCTTTTCACAATCTTCGGCAATGTCTTGTTTTAGAGCAGATTTATGCTCAAGAAGTTGTGTTAATTGTATTCGATTTTGAAGAATAGGGTTTATCTTTTGCTCTTTTGCCATTTCTTTGTATTGAGGTTTAAAAATAGTTCATCGAATCGAATAAATCTATATGCGTCATCATTTACTTCCTTTTGCTTTAAAATTATTTACGACCCTAATGGCCTTTATGCATTTGTTTCGTTGGCAATTTTGGTGGGTAAATAGGGCAGAAATTCCGTTTGAATTCCTCGATTTTTTACGGGGAATGAGGTTTGATTTAAGCGTTTTGGGTTACACAGCCTTGTTCTTTTTTCCGCTGTTTTTTGGACTCAGTTTTATTCCCTCCAAATCCATGGTAACTCGTGCACTTTGGATTGCTTCGATGGCCCTGTTCGCCCTCATACTTCTTCCGGAATTATGGGATTTAGTTTATTTTCAGTACACCTTAAAACGTTCCAGTTACGAAATCTATTTATTATTCCTAGCCGGAGATGATGCCCTACAATTCCAAGGACTCTTCGAGCGGTTTTGGTATATTTTGCCTCTCCTATTGGTTTGGTTCGCTTTTTTTGCCTTGATCCTCCGAAAATTCCTGCGCACAATTCCAAACCCCACAAAGCCCATTACTTCTCAAGTAGGCATACTACTCTTGTGCTTGAGCGGTGCTTTTCTTGCGGCAAGAAATAGCGTTGGACCTAAACCTTTGGGAATCATGGACGCCGCACAATTCGGAGATCCCGCACGTTCACAGCTTATTTTAAATGCTCCTTTTGTACTGCTGAAAACCCTTCAAATCTCCCCTCTTCCCAATTACCATTACCTAGACCATTCCACCGAACGAAGGATCTTTAATCCGATCCGAAATTATGCCTCAGATAGCTCCGAATTTCGACCTAATATCGTGGTGATCATCGTTGAAAGCTTGGGATATCAGCAATTGGGAAGAAGCGTTAACGGAATTCCACTCACGCCCTTTCTTGATTCCCTTATTCGAACAAAATTCCCATACCAACCAACAGCAATTTCAGGCGGTAAAACTTCCATCGAATGCCTTCCTGCATTATTCGCTGGGATACCCTCATGGATGGAAACTCCTTTTATCCTTAGCAATTACGGACTCAATCAACTTCATGCATTTCCAAAAATGGCTTATAATAAAGGCTACAGAACCCTATTTTTTCATGGTGCCACCGAAGGTTCTATGCGTTTTGGCGCTACCGTAAAACATTTGGGTTTTCATGATTGCTTTTTCCAAGATCAACTTGTTGAAACCAACGAAGCCCCTGGATCGTGGGGATATCATGATCATACGGTCCTCACCAACCTTCAAAAAGAATTGAAGAAAACGACAAGGCCCTTTCTTGCCTGCTTATTTACCCTTTCCACCCATGAACCCTATGACATTCCCTCAAGTTACCGGAAATCCCACCCAGAATTGAACAAAGAACAAGCATCCTATCACTATTTAGACGATTGCCTTAGAAGGTTTTTTAAAGAAGCTTCTCGTCAACAATGGTACAACAACACCTTTTTTGTAATCACGGGCGATCATCCTCCTGTTCACTTAGACCATGCAGGCTTAACGATTGCGGATTACTACCAAGTACCCATGTTGCTGTTCAGTTCTTCAGGAAATTCAATCGCTTGCAACGATCATTTAACCGTGATACCTTCCCTATGCAATTTTTTAGGTTGGAAAGAATCAATATATAGTTTTGGACATGAGTCGGATATCTCCATTCGATACCTTAACGGCCTTTATCATATTTGGAATGATCAAGTACACCTGGAATTTAATGAACACTTGCAAGAATGGAATGTTCGGAAAAACTCGTCCAAAGACCCCGACATTTTAAACAAGCTAAAGCAAAGATTTTATGCCAGAATACAGCGATATCGAAATGATTTGCGCTCAAACACCCTTCATCCGTAGTCAATGTAACCGAATACTCAACGTTCGTTAAGCAAAATAAAAAGCCTATGCGTTTTCGATTACGTTAATCTATTCGTTATGAAATTCATCGGTATTGCTCTCGTTGTTTTAGCATTTCCTTTCAGCGCCCAAGTCGGTAAAATCCCGTATTTCGTTCCTTCCAACGAAGCAACGGAGTTCGAACATGTATTTCTAATGAAGGATGATGAAGAGTCCTTGGTATTTTTGCGTTTGATAAACGACCACCGATGCGAACAAATTAGCTATTTCCATCATCCAGATCAGGAACTCGCTACCCGAATTGAGGCTACCTACACCTTCAATAAGCACCATCAATTGATACTTTACAGCGGACTTAAACAGCGCATCATTCAAGCGGACTCCCTTCGTTTTGCAATAGAGGATGCTCAAGCAACGACGATGGACAATCCTTTTTCGAACCTCTATTTCAGAGACCACAAATTTTACGACAACCGGATCAAAGCCTGGTTGAAGTACCAACCCATCATCCAGGAGTCCAACGACGTACGACTAACCCACGCTTGGAGTCAATCTCCTTTGACCGGAGAAAACCTTATTCAAGGCCCCTGCAAGGACCCAAAGAACCTGAATTGCCTCTGTGCAGCCCTTACTTACGATAAACCGACTTCTCAAGAAAAGGCGGACGCGATTGGAAAATTCGTTATTGAGCGATTCGACTACAACCGAGGTGACACCTCCCAAAACAATATCCAGGGATTGGTATTCGGAAAAGAAAGAGAAGCGGTATGCGAGGGGTACAGCCGAGTATACAAAGATCTTATGGAGCGGCTGCACTTTAAAACTGATTACATGAGCGGAGCGGTGAGAACCGATGTATACGATATATTCTACTCTGGCCACTCACA